>Ga0160428_1000847_pt1 | contig 28321 bp, 30 predicted proteins | sample SolpanmetagenomM_FD_108198 | JGI IMG/M metagenome (GOLD analysis project Ga0160428, IMG submission 108198) | Solar panel surface microbial communities from Lawrence Berkeley National Laboratory, California, USA - M | ecosystem: Engineered > Built environment > Solar panel > Unclassified ... | reverse complement strand
CCATCCTTCCCATTCCATCCCAAGCTAACAGGGACAAACTCCTCATCCGCCTCACTGACATACACACTCTGCACTTGCTGCAGCACTTTCGGCACTGGTTCCTGTGTATCAACACTTGTTTCCGTGAATCCTTTACTCTTCTTCATTTGCTGTGTCGGAGCCGAACCTGTTGGCTGATTGGCTTTCTCCAAGAAAGCGGCATAATCCTCGTCTGATGCCATTGTTGTAGTTTTGCTGTCTTGCTCTAATTGTGCTGTTGGACCTCTGTACAGGGACAACTTCGATGCGTCCGGTATAGTGTCGGGGATAGGACTACCTGAGCCAGTCGAACAGGCGTAGACCGGGTAGATTATGGCTTCGTGCGAGGAGGCTTGGGCTTGCGAGAAGAGGCCTGCTTTGGCTGGGTTTGGTAAGTGTTCAGGCTTTGTGTGCGCAGGCGATGTGGTAGATGAGGAAGAAGGCTTGAATGCGCGGCGCAGCCAGGCTAGGAACGATAGATTGCTATGTTGTTGTTGTTGGATGGGGAGGAAATGGAACACAGCAGGACGATGGGGTGTGTGCAAGAAGATGAGCTGGAGTCTTTGTGTGGGGAGTCTGTGCATGAAGTGGTTGACTCTGGAATGTCTCGATGTCTGCTTCTGCTCGACTGGACGAAAAGTGAGTACCTGGTACTTGATCTAATTAAGTTGCACAAGCTGGAACAACAACAAACGAACATCTCCACAACAAGACGTCACCTAGAGCCAAGCCAAGATTGATTACATGTACCTTTAAGGTGTTTTAGAGGGACGCTAGGTGGTTCAGTGATCAATGGTTTTTAGCTATATATGCAGCTACAAGGATAATTCATCATGCTAGATGACTGACAATAGATATCGATTCCTTTTCCAACACTCTACACATCTATCATACTCGACCTGAAACACTCTCCTTTATCACAACACCTCATCATCACAATTACACACTCCTTAAACAGTCACACCATTTTGCTGCCCATTCATAACACCTGCCTTCGGACTACTCTTCGCAGAACCATCCGTCATTGGTGCAGCACCCTTAGTACTACCCCTTTCGCTTTCCTCATCATCGTAATTCTCATCCACACTCATCTTCCTCGCAGCAGGTTCCTCAGGACGCTTTGGCTGCTCAACAGCCCTGCTCTGCTCCTCCTGACGCTGTTGCGCTTCCATGCGTCGTCGATGATCATCATCCACGTCCATCTTGTCCGGCTCGGCTTCACGCTTTGGTGCAATATTGATAGGAGGCAAATGTTGAAGAGTCTGTTGCTGCTGCTCAGGACGAGCAGACTCTGGTCGTTGTTCACGAGCGGGTGCAGGTGGAGGAGGCAAATGTTGCTGCTGCGGTTGAGGAGTAGGATGGCTGGAAGTAGGTCCATAAAGTTGCTGTGGTTGCATTTGCGGTGTCGCAGCATGCGAAGGTGGACCCTGATGTCTTTGATGCTCTTGATGGAGAACAGTGCTCAGAGGAGCAGGATGATGCGCCGCCTCACTCGGCTTGTAGGTGTCGTTAGCACGGCGGACTTCTTCCGCACGACGAGCTGCAGCTGGGGAAGGTGGCTGCGATGCCATAGCTGAGCCAGGTCTTGGAGGCCCACCAATGGGCATCCTATCACGATCTTGTCGCTCAAAGTGAGAAGGAGTGGCAAATGGCGGTGGGCGCTCCCTTTCCAAGCCATCGCGTCCAATTGAGGGAATATTGACGACAGGAGTGGCATCGCGGCGGCCGATCTCATCAAGTCTAGCCCTGTTCTCTTCAGTCGCCGACTTTTTGTGCGACTCCTCACGATCTTCCCATTCGCGGCTACGCTTTGGCACAGGAGGAACGGCAGAACGTTCACGTTCGCGCTCACGTTGCTCTGCAAACTCTCGCTCGCGATCAAGTCCATGTCCACGTTCGCGCTCTCGTTCCATCTCTCTCTCTCGCTCTCTGTCTCTCTCCCTTTCACGCTCTCTTTCACGATCACGGAAACCATCCACTGCATGCATCGCTGGTGATGGAGCAGACGGGCCGTTGTTAATGGGACCGAATCCGGCAGGAGCGGCGCGGTGCGATTGATGTGGTGTAGTCTGGAAGGGGTAACCAGAACGAGGTGAGGGAGGCTGGCTGTTCAGGATGGGTCTAATTTCGGGTGCTGGACTGGCTCTTCCATAAGACAAAGGACCTTGATGCATTGGCGGCATGGCTGGGTGAGCATAATTGGTGTTTGGAATTCTTCCTGGTGGTGGACCCTGGCTTTGAGACATTGGAGGAGGCACCTGTTGAGCTATACCAGGAAGAGGTCCAGATGCAGGAGGAGGACCATTTTGAGCATGTAACAAGCTTGGAACTGCAGCTCTGTCTCTTGGAGATGGCGACAAAGGACGTTGCATGGGAGTGTGACGATGATCTTGTCCACGCATCCGATCGTAAGGAGGAGTGGGTTGACGAGGAGGTAGAGGAGCTCCACGACCATCACGATGATCGTACGGGTGACCTCCTTGAGGTTGAGGAGGTTGCGAGCTGTGCATATCTCCAATACGCTGAGTCCAGTCACGTGGTGGAGGTCCAGATTGAAGAGGAGGAGGTGGTGGGCCTTGATGGTGAGGAGGTCCAAGTTGACCTGGAGTAGGAGCGCCCCACTGAGCAGGAGGACCATTTGGTGCAGCAGCAGCAGCCTGGTAGTGGTGTGGCTGGATATCTTGAGGTCCTGGTGGTGCACCATTTGCTTGTCCTGCGCCACTTTGACCACTGCGAAGGAGATTCAGACGCGACTTGATGTGTGTATTCGTGGGATCAAGCTGTGCTGCACGTTCGTATGCATCAAGAGCATCGCTGGTTTGATTGTTGCAGGACTCATACTATTTCGATCTGTCAGTCTCGGTTCAATTTTGCCAAAGATTACTTCCGCTTACCAAGGTACCAAGATCATACCAAACCTCGGAGATGTTGGGATTCAAGCGTATAGCCCTCGAGTATGCATCAAGGGCATCCCTGTACTGATTGATCTGGTAGTAAAGCACACCAATGGAACACCAAAAGGTAGGGTTACGTCCGTCACGGTAGACGGCTTGTTGATATGCTTCATATGCCTTGGGGAATTTGTGCTGAGACATGTAGCAACGACCGAGCAAATACCAGCTCTGTGCGTCAGTCTGGTCTGAGCTGACCGACTTTTCGAGAAACTCAATGGCTTGTTCTTGTGTAGCATAATCGGGACTTTGTTGGTGGTGCAGCCATCCGAGTTGTTGCAAGACCTTGGCATGATGCGGATCGCGGTCAAGTACACGAAGGTAAGCATTCTTGGCGGAGTCATACTTTAGAAGAATCGTTAGCTGTGTTGATGTGGAACAGGTTTCTGTTCCGGTTACTCACGTCTTTCTGCTGTTCGAAAACATGGCCAATCTGGAACCAGATATCGGTTTGACTTAAAGGTTGTGGAGGGTTTTTCACAATGTATTGGAAGCACTACAAGGATGTTAGCATCAGGTTCGTGGATTGGTTTCAGATGCTGTCAAATACCTCCAAACTTTGCTGATACTTCGCTTGCTGCTTGTATATTATGCCCAAACGAAAATATATCTCATTTGCCTTGTCGAATTCAGGAGCCATACGCATAACTTGACAAAATGCCTCCTCTGCGTGGTCCAGAGATCCATATCGGTCGTATAGGATGCCAATGCCATACCACAGCTTGGGTTCCTTGATCTATTGTTAATTTGTGTGATTGAAATAAGCATGGTCGAGTGAAGTATTACCTTTGGGTCGCGAAGGTTGTACAGAGCTGATTGGTACGCGGTATAAGCTTGTTGCAGTTCGTCCATCATCAAATAACAGTGTCCTAAACAAATTTCTATTAGCTTTTCCATATCACCAAATTGGCATCCTTTCAAACGTACCAAGACTGCTCCAACTCTCGCCATCGGCTGGGTTGAGTTGCAGGATAGTCCTGATATAGTCAACCGCAGCCTCGTACTTGTCTTCAGTCCGCAAGATGCTGGCAACTGCGCGCAACGCCTCAATCGAATTTTTGTTATGAAATAAAGCTCGCTGATATGATTCCAAGGCTTGCCCGTTATGGGTCATGGTCTCGAATAGATGACCTAAGTGATATCAATCTTCCATTCTTCGATTCTGTATAGCCTGTCATCACTTACCAATCTTCAACCAGACCTCCTCGTACATTCTTGTAAGACCTTCGGTAGATGTTTGGGGTATCTGCGCGTGCATTGGAAGCTGAGGATGGCCATTCGTCTGCATGTGCGGCGGAGGTTGCTGCTGAGCATGTTGAAGATGCAAAGCGCTTGATGGCGAAGTCTGATAATGACTTGCCATTGCGAAGGGTTCAACGCGGCCAGAAGGTGGACAACAAGCTCTTGAGGTTCAGTATTCGTGTAGTATATTCAGTGAGAAGCCTCTGGTGAGGAGACAGACAGTTAATGAAGATGTACGGGGGTTGGCCTCTTTGCAGCACACGAGTAGTTGTCCGAGCGCGTCGAAGATCAAGTGAGGCTAGCGCTGAGCAACGGGGGCTCAGTAGTAGATGCGCAGAGTAAACTGTGCATACACTCGCTCTACAGCTCGGAAGGTCTCCAGTCAGTTGCTTTGGTGGAGGTCGTGGACAGTAAGTGTACTCTGTTGCTCTGTTCGCACAAAGATGTGTAAGGTACCTTTCGGGGAGCAGGCAGAGAAGGTTCAGGAGGATGCGAAGCGAAACGAAGTGGGCGACGGTGGGAATCGAGCAAGAGAGCTGGTGATAGGGCTGACAGAGACGTTTCAAGCCACACGAACCTTATGCTCCATGAGAAAATGCTTGGCGCTCCTCCCCCAGTGAACCCGAGATTCTCTCTTTGACGCAGATGGCGCCGATCCCTGTATCAGTCAGCCTCCTATTTTTCCCTTCCCGCTCTCGTGCTTCGTATGTGCTTGTGTATCTTGCTTGGAAAGCTAAGATTATCCCTGATCACTGCATCCGTCTGTGTGTCTATATTGCTAGATTTGCTGTCGACCTTCCCCTCGTCGAACAGAACACCAAAGCCTTGCCATATCTCAAGACCGCTCGGTAACTCCTATGGCTGCTTGTAAGAGATGGACAGCTGATCTTGGCTGAAACATTTCATCGTCTTGTGCGACCTCGAAAGTCTATATGAAGTCGCCGTTAAAGCAGCGTCATCTCCTTCCAGAAGTTACAAGCCTTATTTAACCAGTACTTGGTGTATGGTACCGGTTGAGCTCCGCGCGATGCGTGATGTCGTTCCTGAGAAGTGGGGCACAGAAGAGGACCAAAGAAGGATGGCCTCTCTGTGTGGTGGAGACTGCAAGCTTAATAAGGGTGAGCTGGCTCCCGGTTGCTTGCTGCTGGGTAGCTCCACGCAACATGATACACGTCCGGTGTGGGCTTGCCCATTATTCGCCAGTCCTTATTACGCTTGCAAATACTTCAAGACCGCTTACAACTTCCGACTTGCAGTATGATATAAACCGCCGAGGCCTAGATTTAGCCGTGAAACGATATAATGGCAACGTGTTTTCTTGCACACAGAAAGAAGACGAAGCGGCTAGTTCTTTCTCCTTGGCGCAAAGTGGATCTAATATGGATTACGCCAGCGCACGCGAGATAATCAAATCAATAAAAGGCCGTAGGTCACGTGTTTTGAGTCTGTCTTCGTTGTGTTAGGCGTCGTGATGGAGAGCTTAGCTCTGTCTTTGTTGTGTTTGGTGTTGTTTCTACTACCTTCGTAATTCGTTCGTCTTTGCTGCTACATGATAACTTGCCCGTCGGTTACGACGACATCTGGTGAGACGCATGCGCCTATCCTAATAGCCATGGAAACTTTCGCCAGTGTTGAAAGTGAAGGGCAACAACTGGACAAATTCCTACTGAATTGGGCAAGGCAGCGTTCGAAGACTGGCTCTGGAGAGCAGGTAAATGAGACAGCAGCTAAATCGCATCATGTGTATCTCAGCAAGCCGCATGAGTTGGAATTAGTTTGAATGCTGTGAAAGTGTTGGCTGCGCATGAAGACGGGTAATGTAGGGGTGAAGCTCTACAAAGAGTAAGGACTCGAGAAAGGCGAGATGATCAGGAGCTCTCCTTACGATGCTCGAAGGTCGGCAGGATTCTATAGCAAAGGACCGCGCACAAATGCGAAGGCAATCGATCTAGATATCAGCGTCTGTGTCTCCACAGTATTTTCAGTATACCTGACCAGCGTCAATCAGTCAATCGATCAACTGATCAGTCGAGGATGTTGTGTAGAGGAAGGAGGCAGTCAAATCACCCAAGTCAAACTCGTGTGACTGACTAAGCAACCCTGCCAGGTCTTGGCAAGAAATCACCTTACGCCATCAGCCCTACAGTATCAGTCCTCATCCTCGTCTTTCGCCGCATCAAGATCTCTGGATATAGAGGAGGTTTAAAAGTGTCCTCGAAGTCTTGTCGTCTGCCTCATCGATTTCACCTAGTTTTACATCTCATCCTCTGTACGACTATTGCGACGACAAATAACGCTCTCCCAGCACTAAAGAATCAGAGACATCAAGATGAAGCCCGTCGTAGGTGCTATGAATGCATGGACTTGGTAAGTACATGTTGATATGTTCGTATCATGCCTGGGAGAAAAGAGAGCATAAGGATAGAGTAAATCAAGAGCTGGTACAGTATGAGAAAGAGAACGGATTGGATGATATTAAGAGGAGGAAAGAAAAAGAAAGAAAGATAATGAAAGCCTTGAAGCACTGAGCTGCGAAATCGGGAAGATCGGGAACGAGACGGCAGGACAGACGAGCAAAGGAAGGAGAATACACGAAAACGACAATGGCATGGCAGAAACAAAGAGAAGACAGACTTTCAAACAAGCATGAAGGACCAATAATACAACACGAACCCAGCTAACAACCCCCTCTCCCCTCAGCATCGTCATCTCCGTCTTCGCAATCATCATCCTCTCAGTCAACGGCGGCCTATACAAGGTGATTATTCCTCCCAAACATGTTTCCAACACAACGCACAGCCTAACACCCATCGCAGAACGGCAGTCACGCAATGATGGGCTCCAACGAAGACCCAGAAGACGGCGCAGCAGTAGCCGGCGCAGTTTTCGGAGCTGTGGCTGTGTATGCTGGGTTTTTGGTGTTCTGTGGCAGTCAGGCATACTTTCATGTAGTACAGAACCGAAAGGGAGCTATATCGATATAGGGCCGGTGCTGCGAGGTGGAAACGATGATGAATACCTGGGATTAGACAAGGATAGTGTGGCGAAGTTCCCTGAAGCTGCATAGTAAGGGCGTTTGTGGCGTAAGAGATTGGGCAGATTTCTTGTAATGATTATTTCTTCTTTGTCGTGCAGATATATAATACAGTACTGTACATCCTCTAAGATTTGCACGAAGGTCACATCACTCTGACGACGTTGGGTTGAGTCCATGAGCCGTGTATGAGCACAAATCCTGATGACTCCAGCATCAGGAAGGATAAGGATATTACAGCTCTTACATATTCTCTACTCCATCCAATCACTAGGATTCCCAGACCCCTTCCCACTCACGCTCGGATTCTCCCAATACTCTCCCGTCACTCCTCTGACATCTCCAAACGCCAACTTCAATGGAATCCTAGCTCCTTCCGCTGTCGTCTTCGTAGGTCTACCAACCAAACCGCCCATATCAGAGCTAGAAGCACACCAGTCAGCAAACACTCAATACCAAACACATCAAAGGATTCCCAAAAGACAAAACTTACTCCAGCCACCCAGGACAGCAACAATTAACCAAAACATGCTCATTCAGCGCCGCAAACACCTGCGTGCTCGCATTCACCAACGCCTTACTAACGCAATACGCCTTCCCCTTCGGCCACCCCTGCTCCTGCTCCGTCCCACTCCTGACCGCACTCAAATACGCATCTCGCAGCTCCTCGACCTGCTGCATACTCTCCGCATGCCTAATCCGCCTCCTCAACTCCGTGCTCGGAATATTACTCAACTTACTCCCCACACTACTGACATTGACAATCCTCGAATCCGCACCCTTGCGCATCAACGGCATCATCTCCTCCATCATGCGCACAGTGCCATCCAGATTCGTCTCCAGCGTTGCCGTGCTCGGCGCAATGCCATGCGGCTTGTCGATGTCGAGATTCACGCCGGCATTGTTGATTACAACGTCGACGCCTTGGGGGCATTGCTGCCGGACGATGGTGGCGAAGTCGGCGATACTGTGGGGTTCGGAGATGTCGAGAGCGTGCCATTGGACTGAGGCGTTGGTCGAGGGCTTGATGGAGGCGACGGACGGAGTTTGGGTGGCGGTGCTCGGGGAGCGGCAGCAGGCGTAGATCATGAGGGGTTCGAGGGGTGGGTGGGTGGCGAGTTCGCGGACGAGGGCGAGACCGAGCCCACGACTGGCGCCGGTTATGATTACGGTGGTGGGTGAGATGGACATGTCTGAGGTTGTGTATGCAATGTGGTTTTTTCTTGTAGATATTATTGGTGGAGTAGGTAAGGTGTGAGGTCAGATATCACTAATCACGAGAAAGCGAGCTGAGACTAAGTGTTTCTTTCTGATTTCACGGAAGGGTTGATGTTTTGCAATTCAAAGTTGTCAAGAAGGATGAATGCTTGTAAGTCCTATGAGGCTTCACATAGGGACCTGAAATCGACAAGATTCATGACGTCGAAGACGAGCATTGGCTAACGTCTATCACCATCAGTAAATAGCTAAAGAGGCATTGTGAGTATTGCCGGGACCATTATATTGCACTATTCCTCACTAGTACTGCTGTAAATCTTAAAGAGGGTATAGACGAGACTAATCATCTAGAAAGAGGTTCAGACCGACTCTACTTCGTGTGTGAAGATTACTAGACTATAACACCTAAAGATCTAGGAATTTGATTTCAGCAAATCCTAGACGTGATGTTACAAAGACCTAATGATTGCAACGCTGATAATATAGCTAAAAAGTCGCCGTGAGTATTGCTGGAACCGGTCTTGAAAGATCATCTTCTAGACACTTAAACAACACAAACGAGTTGTCGCACTGTCCGATGTTTGAGGGCGGGAGGATGGGATAGGGCAGGAGGCTGGAAAAGTTCTGAAATAAAGGATATTAAGTATGCAGGACAGGACAGCGGGAACAAGGAGGCACGACAAGTCAACATTCGTACTACCGGACACTTTCCAGAACGATACTCTGTCAGCATGAGATGTTCATTACTCAGCTATATAGACTATCTGATATCTAATAAAAAAAAGGCAAATGTACAAACCAGATAGAAAACAAATCATTCCCAAAACTCCCATAAAGTGAAAAAGAAACGCAGATAAGTGGTATCGAACGAAAGGCCAAGGATAAGAAACAGACACTCCTAAACTCTTTCCCTTCGTGCATTATTTTTGCGCCTTCATCATACACAACCCGATCATCAAATACGTCCCGGGACGTAAGACATGCCCATTCCACATATCGTATACAAACGGCCATTCCACCTGTTCCTGTCATTTGCCGTAAAAGCACTACCCACTCACATGCTGCTTCTTTTAGGCAGCTGCAGTGATGAGCTCGGGAACCTTGCCGTTGGGCTGTCGCATGATCTCATAGGGAGGACGCTTGACGATACCACCTGTTACAGGCAACTGAGTACCAACACCAGTGAGGAAAGTGTCGACATCACGAGCGGCCATACGCCCTTCATTAATTCCCCAAACAATCAACGATTGACCACGTCGGCAATCACCTGCAGCAAACACGCCAGGAACGTTAGTGCTGTACTTGCCAGCCGGAGTCTTGATGTTCTTCCTGGCGTCAAGGTCGATAGCAGACTCGTTGGCAACCTTGGTCTCGGGACCCATGAAACCCAAGGCAAGCAGAGCAAGATCGCAAGGGAAGTACTCGTCACTGCCCTCAATCTGCTTCATATCCCACCCACCAGTGGCGGTCTTGGTCCACTCGACGCGAATGGTCTTGATACCCTTGACGTTGCCCTCGCCATCGTCGACAAACTCCTTGGACATGACACAGTACTCACGCGGATCCTTGCCGTGGTGCAGCTTGACCTCGGAGTGTCCGTAGTCTACACGGTAGATACGGGGCCACTGTGGCCAAGGGTTGTCGTTGGCACGTTGTGCTGGGGGTTGAGGGAGTAGCTCGAAGTTGACGACAGTCTTAGCACCATGTCGTAGGGAAGTGCCTATACAATCATTTCCCGTATCTCCCCCGCCGATGACAACAACGTGCTTGTCCTTGGCTGAGATGTAAGCATTGTCGGCGAGTTCGGAGTCGAGGAGAGACTTGGTGTTCTTGTGCAAAAACTCCATGGCGAAGTGGATACCTTTGAGACTGCGGTTCTTAATTGGCAGGTCACGGGCGACCGTAGCACCAGTGGCAAGAAGAACAGCATCGTTCTCCGATCTGAGGGTCTCAAGGGTGACATCACCCGCACCAACCTCAACATTGGTACGGTACTGGACACCCTCAGAAGCCATAAAGTCAACACGACGCTGCACCACGTTCTTGTCGAGCTTCATGTTGGGGATACCGTACATGAGCAGACCCCCAACACGGTCAGCACGCTCGTAGACAGTGACAGTGTGTCCAGCCTTGTTGAGCTGGTCGGCAGCGGCAAGACCGGCAGGACCGGAACCAATGATTGCGACGTTCTTGCCACTCCTCCACTTGGGAGGGTTTGGCACCATCCACCCCATCTCAAAACCACGATCGATGATGGCGCACTCAATGGACTTGATGCCGACAGGATCCTCGTTGATTCCAAGAACGCAAGCACCCTCGCAAGGAGCAGGGCAGACACGACCAGTGAACTCGGGGAAGTTGTTGGTCATCAAGAGCCTGTTCAAGGCATCCCTCCATTGATTCTGGAACACCAGTTCATTCCATTTGGGAATGATGTTACTGATAGGACATCCAGTTTCAGACTGGCAGAAAGGAACACCACAGTCCATGCATCGTGCGGACTGGTACTTGAGCTCGTCCTCGTTAAGACGAGAAGATAGCTCAGCCCAATCCTTAATACGTGTCTGAGGGTTTCTGTACTTCTCGGCTCTGCGCTTGTACTTCATGAAACCACGAGTCTTGTCGAGGACGAGCTGGGATCGTTTCTTCTCAACTTGCTTGTCACCGAAGCTCTCTTCGATGTCGAGGAGATCATCCTTCTTCTTCTCGCGAGCCTCCTTATCGGCATCATTCTTGAGAGACTGCTCGTGCTTGCTCCTCACAGCATTACCTGGAAGGATGGGGAGAGGATACTCGGCCTTCTTTGCATCGGCGGCCTTCTGTGCCTCCTCTGCCATGACGCGCTTGTAGTCTGTAGGCAGAACCTTGACGAAGCGAGGAAGTGCACGGTTAAAGTCGAGCAGGATGCGAGCAGCCAGCTCTGAACCAGTGTAATGGTGGTGGTCCTCGATCAGTCCACGAAGGAACGCAACCTCGGCAGGCTCCTCAACGCCGCTAAGCTCAACCATCTCCTGGTTGACCTTGCCGACAAAGTCGTGGTGCATATCCAGGACGTAAGCGATACCTCCAGACATACCGGCAGCAAAGTTACGACCAGTGCCACCAAGAACGACAACGCGACCACCAGTCATGTACTCACATCCGTGGTCACCAACACCTTCGACAACAGTGGTGACACCGGAGTTTCTTACGGCGAAACGCTCTGCTGCGACACCACGGAAGAAACAGGTACCAGCAGTGGCACCGTACAGACATACGTTACCAATAAGTACGTTCTCCTCGGCCTTGTAAACAGCGGCACGAGGAGGGTAGACTATGAGACGACCACCAGAAAGACCCTTTCCGACATAGTCGTTGGCGTCACCCTCGAGCTCAAGCGTGATACCAGGGGCGAGGAAGGCACCGAAGGACTGGCCAGCAGATCCGCGGACGTTCACGTGAATGGTATCGGCAGGAAGACCAGCTTCACCATAACGCTTGCTGATCTGGTAAGAGAGTGTAGCACCCATGGCACGGTCCGTGTTGACAATGTCGCACTCGATCCTGACTGGCAAACCCTTCTCAAGAGCTAGCTCAGACTCGGCGATGAGCTTGTTGTCAAGACGCGTGTGAAGTTTGTGGTCCTGCTTGCGAACGTTGTAAAGAGCTACACCAGGGCGCAGGCTGTGAGCAGGAGTGAGGATGAGAGACAGGTCAATATTGGCTGTCTTTGAAGTGCGAAGATCGTCGCGGACAGAGAGGCATTCGGAGCGGCCAACCATCTCGTTAACAGTACGGAAACCAAGCTTGGCCATGATAGCACGAAGTTCGTTGGCGACGTAGTAGAAGAAGTTGATGACGTGCTCAGGGGTACCAGTGAACTTCTTGCGCAGCTCAGGATCTTGGGTGGCGATACCGACAGGACATGTGTTCAAGTGCTAGAGATAAAGTGTCAGTCGTAAGGGTTGGAAAAGGATACGAGGGATATCTTACGCATTTTCTCATCATGATACAACCCATGGCGATCAAAGGTGTGGTGGCGAAACCCCATTCCTCAGCACCAAGCAAGCAAGCAATAGCGGCATCTCGTCCAGTACGGATTTGTCCATCAGTCTGCACAATGACACGACCGCGGAGATCGTTGAGCACAAGCGTCTGATGAGTCTCAGCAAGACCGAGTTCCCAAGGAAGACCAGCATACTTGATACCAGTCCAACGCGAAGCACCAGTACCACCATCGTGACCAGAAATCAAGATGTGATCAGCCTTAGCCTTGGCGACACCAGAAGCAACAATACCGACACCAGTCTCAGAGACGAGCTTAACAGACACGCGTGCACGAGGGTTTGAGCACTTCAAATCGTAAATGAGTTGTTTCAAGTCTTCGATGGAGTAGATGTCGTGGTGAGGAGGTGGTGAGATAAGTCCGACACCCGGGGTAGAGTGACGTGTACGGGCGATGGGTCCAGAGACCTTGTGACCAGGAAGCTCACCACCTTCACCAGGCTTGGCACCTTGAGCCATCTTGATCTGAAGCTCATCAGCATCTGCGAGGTAGTTGCTGGTGACACCGAAGCGACCAGAAGCAATCTGCTTAATGGCAGAACGCATGCTATCGCCGTTGTCAAGCTTTAAACTGCGCTCAGGGTCTTCACCACCTTCACCGGTGTTCGACTTTCCACCAAGACGGTTCATGGCCACAGCGAGGGTAGAGTGTGACTCCATAGAAATGGAACCGTAGGACATAGCACCAGTGACGAAGCGACGGACGATCTCAGTCCATGGCTCAACCTGGTCAATTGGAACAGGTGTACGCTCCTCGTAGTTGAAGTCGAGCATGCCGCGGAGAGTGCAGTGCTTGATCTGCTCGTACTGCTTCATAGAGTAAGCCTCGTAAGACTTGTCGTTCTTGCTGCGTACGGCATCCTGGATGTTGGCAATCGCAGTTGGGTCATTGACGTGCGCCTCACCACCATCGCGCCAATGGTATTCACCGGTCTCAGCAAGACCAGGGATCGATACAATAGGACGCGATGGGTAACCCTTCTCATGTAGTGCAAATGCATCTTGTGCAATAAGCTCAAAGGTCATACCCTTGATACGAGTGGCAGTACCAGTAAAGCATCGATCGACGACAGTGTCATCAACACCAAGTGCTTCGAAGATCTGAGCACCCTTGTAGCTCTGCAGTGTAGAAATACCCATCTTGGACATGACCTTGAGGATACCACCGTCACAAGAGTGCTTGTAGTTCTCAATGAGCTGGTTGGCAGGTAGCTTCCTGCGAATGAGACCTTCACGGTCAAGCTTAAGGATACACTCCATGGCAAGGTAAGGGCAGATACCATCAGCACCATATCCTACAAGCACAGCCATGTGGTGAACCTCACGAGCTTCAGCAGATTCTACGAGCATAGCGACCTGTGATCGCCACTTGTTGCGGACAAGATGATGATGCACCATACCAGTAGCTAGGAGGGCCGAGACTGCGAGACGGTCGGGACCAACACCACGATCGGACAAGATGAGAATCTTGTCATTGTTTTGCACACCCTCGCTGGCTGCCTCACAAATGCGGTCCAGAGCATTGACATATCCGTCGATACCCTCTGACTTGGGGAATGTGATATCGATTACCTTGGTAGTCCAATCTGAGTGAATAGTGTGGATGTTGGATAGTGCGTTGAACTCCTCGAGAGAAAGAATAGGGGACGGAAGCATGAGGCGGTGGCATTGCTCCTGAGCCATCTCAAGGAGGTTACCCTGAGGTCCAACGTAAGCCTCCAGAGACATGACGATAGCCTCACGAATAGGGTCGATAGGAGGGTTCGTGACCTGCGCGAAAAGCTGTCTGAAGTAGTCGTAGAGAAGACGAGGTTGGTGTGAAAGGCAAGCAAGAGGTGCGTCGTTACCCATAGAACCAAGGGCCTCCTTTGAATCGGAAGCCATTGGTGCTAGAAGTAGTGTAACCTGCTCGAGTGAGTATCCGAACGCACGGAATCTCGGATCATCCTGGATCTGTGGCTCGGAAAGGTCGTAAGTGAAGTCGTGATCTTGAGACTGTAGCTTCGACACAACATCAGGCAAGGTAATGAGCTGCTTCTGCAGCCATGACCTGAAGTCCTGGCGACCGGAAACAGTCTTCTTGAGCTCGGCATCGTCGATAATACGTCCAGCGACAGTATCGACGAGAAGCATGCGTCCAGGCTGCAACCTTCCCTTCTGAATAACACGCTCGGGGTCGATCTGAATGGTGCCTACTTCGGAGGCGCAAACAATGCGGTCGTCATCAGTGATGTAGTAACGGCAAGGTCTGAGACCGTTTCTGTCAAGATTGGCACCACAGTATCGTCCGTCAGCAAATGTAAAGAGAGCGGGTCCGTCCCAAGGCTCCATCATACAAGCGGCCCACTCGTAGAATGCTTGCTTGGCTGGGTCCATTGCCGTGTTGCCCTGCCATGCCTCTGGCACCATCATCATAACAGCTTCGGGAAGCGACATGACGCCGTTGATTGTGAGCAGCTCAAGAACGTTGTCGAAAGCTGCAGAGTCAGAACCACCGTCCTCGATGATAGGCAGAAGTAGCTTGAGCTCATCACCGAATAGATCAGATCGCAGTCCACCCTCTCGTGCGCGCATCCAGTTCTTGTTTCCTCTTAGTGTGTTGATTTCACCATTGTGTGCTGCCCATCGCAGAGGCTGAGCTCTGTCCCAAGACGGGAATGTGTTGGTGGAGAATCGCGAATGAACGAGGGCAAAGTGTGCCTCGTAGTCAACGTTGACCAAGTCGTAGTAGTACTCGTACACTTGAACAGGCGAAAGCTGACCCTTGTAAACAATGTTCTTGTTGCTAAGCGAGCAAAGGTAGAACCAGTTGTGAAGACCAATCTTATGCGTTGCGCTCTTTCGGAGAACATACAATTGCCTCTCGAAGTAACCCTCGTCGTACTTCTCGGAGAAGCTCTCCTTTGGCTCGTTACCAGGACCATATGCATTCTTAAGGACGATGAATGGCTGGAGAATGATGGGTTCCCTGGAGAGAGCAGCAGGACCGAGAAGCGTAGAGTCCCTAGGGACCTCTCGCCAACCTAATACTCGCAGATCAAGCGAATCTGCCACCTCTTCAAAGGTATCCAATGTCTTTTTCAAAGTCTCGGTATCGGGCTTGAAGAAAAGGTTGCCAGCCGCGTACTGGCCGAGCTCTGGAAGTGTGAAGCCTTGCTCGCGCGCAAAGTTCTTGATAAAGAATTTGTGAGGGATAGATGTCATAACACCAGCTCCATCTCCGTCTCTTGCATCGGAACCAACAGCACCACGATGGGTCATATTGCAAAGGAGGTTCTTGGCTGTGACACAGACATGTTAGCTCAAAGGACCACAAGCTAAAGCGTGCGAATCAATACTTACCATCACTGACAATCTTGTGGCTCGCCTTGCCTTTAATATGGCTGTGGCGAATGTCAGTCAAAATCTTGCCACATCAATAAAGCCACTATGATTGAAACTTACGCAGCGAAACCTACACCACAAGCATCCTTCTCAAGCTCGGGGTCGTAAAGACCCTGCTTGACAGGCAGAGTGCCTGCCCATGATTTGTTCTCGGGTGTTTCTTCGTAGTTGTACACGCTGTATGATTGAGGTTCTTCCTCGACAGAAGGAATCTGTTCTACAACATCGTTGAAGGAGACCTGACCCATTCTATCGGCTGCCCGCCGAAGTTGTGAAGCTAAAGGTTGTTTTGGCAGTCCTCGACGTAAAGGCGGGAAGGTGCGATGCAGCGAAGCTCGTTGAAGAACTTGTGCTCGCCTTGTATTAAGGAATGGGTAAGGGCGCTCCTGGCTGCCTGTGTAGATTGTTCAGATAGGGACAATGAAGTGAGAGTGCGTGGCGTGTCAAAGGTGTAGCAGGGAAATAGAGAAGCACTGTGGGAGAAACAAGTGTAGTTCGAGTCTCGAGAAAAAGGTAAGGTAGAAAGGCAAATCAGAGCAGCGGCAATGCCAAGCACCCAGATCGCGGCGAACAAATAGGTGGGGTAAGTCTTAAAAGCTCTCCATATTTTACTAAGGCCTCGCTTTCATTGGCAGCAGAGCAACAGCCGACATCGCTGCCCGCTCGTTGCTCTCTTCTTTTTTTCTCTTTGTCACAAGTTAGAGTCGATGAAAGATAACAACGGCTTCTGCAGACGAATCGATCAATTTCACGTTGTGAGAAGCCTTGTATACTTTGTACGTAAGAGCTACTTTGACACATTCAATCGGTATCATCCGCATGGCAAAGCACCATGCTAATGCGGACTACACGAGTGTATGGTGCTTTGTTCACCCTAGGCTTAAGCATGTTTGCTGGTTAGCCTGAACCCCAGAGCATGTCGAAGCTCTCCTCCTGCAACCATCTGGTGACTTTGAACCGTGATCTGATTAGGCTCTACGGTTTAAACCACGTCCATGCAGGCCCCCTGTTTAACACAAATTATCATTACGTAGAGGTTCATGACTAAGCACGTTTCAGGCTTGTCTCGGCTGCATTCAAATGCTTGTGATCATCGTATGTGTTTGTCGCTGCGTATTTCGCCACGAAAGATCTTCAAAATCTACAATGATCAGGGACTGATGTCAATGCTCCATCTGCGGTTGATCTGGCAGTAGAGTATGTGAGTGGGGTACAACCTGTGTTCGGGTGTTTGAGTAAGAGCGAGTAAAGTGGTGGTCGGAAGTGACCGAGGCGTGACGTCGGCCTTTATGTAAGGACAACCATCTAAGGAGAGCTTCTGAAGACAGCAGCGATATAGAGCGAAGGCTGCCTCGGCTTCATCAACGTGAACCTCGACGTCTGAGGTGATGGTACTCAACTCTAAATTTATGATAACAGTCATATGAACCTGATCCCGATGAGCCAAACAACAGTGAGGGGTTGGCGCCCTCAAGGTGATGTTTTGCTTTGTCGGCCAACTATGCAATCACTCATGGGCCGGTACAATGAATGAACTATACAAAGGCTTAATTTCGAGACTTATCTGACGCAGGACATGACAACTCAAAAACGTCCCCAGCGCCACGAGAAATGTGAGTTTGAATAATTTGCCTGATATCAATCTCCTTGTATATTACGGGTAGTGAATGGTGTGTCAACGACCGAGTCTGGACGGGACGTAAGAACCATCAACTTCTCCGTAGGCAATCTTGTAGTAGAAGCTCATATGTTATGTGACGCAAGAGAACTGCATCAAGAATTCACAACTATCGATCGACCTGGCAAAACGGCACAAGCAGACACGAACCAGTTGAAGCATGACAGCCATAATGAGGACAGGTAGATGACTAGGAAATGCTTTTTAGTGTGTGCTAATGCTCGATCTCACACAACACCTTCGTCGAAAGAGTCTGAACATCTCTTTCTCCATGAGCAAGCATGCTGCAACGATATCGAATCCAAGGCAACGTGTCGCCTCAAATAGACTCTATCCTTTCTCTCACGCAGATGCAAATTCATTTCCTCCAGACCTTTCCCCTCCAAATGACACAGCAATATAGCGTAATGCTTAGCTCTTTCTTTCTATTCCACTTGCTCCTCTACTATAGCTCGGCCTATCAAAAAGTCAACAATAGCCCTCACTAATCGCAACGCCAGCAACGTCATTTTTGAACTCACCTCATATCTCCCCTGACACCTCTTCCTACTCCTGCATAGCCTCAGGATCCTCAAAGTCCTCATCTTCCTCCTCATCCTCCTCATCATCATCACCCGCCTCCTGCGCCGCCTTTGCAAAGTCAATGTTCTTGCCGCGAGTGCGTCGGCCTCCTTCAAGGATGTTCTCGGTGTTGATCTCGGCCATGTCTTCTTCTTCGTCTGCGTCGTCGGCTGGTGATGGCGGGGGTGTGTTAGTTTATAGTCATTCTCTCTTCCCAATAGAGTGCAGCTTGTTTTGTAATCTTGTTACACCGATGCAGAGTGTGCGCACGCGATCGCGTATCAATGTTTTCATTAAATTCACGTACCTTCGGCGCCCTACAGTAATAGAAAGACGAGTTAGCATAGAGTCCACGCGATCAAATAACCAGTATTTAAAAACCAATGCCATCACAACATAAATAACAGCGCTCCACTCACAACTTCAGTATCCTCAACACCACTCTCCTCCTCCTCATCATCCATCTCGTCATCATCGACAACAGGCACAGTTTCCTCCTCCTCATCCTTAACAGCTACAGCTTTTCCTTTGCCCTTGCCCTCTGAGACCGGCGCAACATTCTCGTCATCGGGGCGGGAGAGAGGGACTTTGGTGCCGTTTTCTTCGCTCATTGTGGATGTATTCCGTGTATGTGTGATATTGGGTGGATTTGGGAATATAGTGTTTGAGAGCTGTGAGTTGATGTTGGGTTTGTGGATGAGACGAAAACGAAACACGAAAACAATGGTTGCTAGAAAGCTAAAAGACCCCTTGAGTTGACGTGGGTCAGCGTGTTTATCACGCGTTTTTTCAATTAATACCCTGTGGAATTGAGGGAGATTCAAGAATGCTATTTGATATTGCTACATATTCTGATATCGAAGGGGTGTAATCTCAGATAGCGTTCCTTGAGCTGCTCACAATCTGCCTCGCATCTCTTCGGCTCCTTTCACCAGTAAAGATTATCACATCAACCCCATTTAGACGGCACGTTGGTGGCGCACCTCTTGACCCACGACTTCAGTCTTGTCAAACTTGAGATCCTGTGTATCTCCCGAAGACAAGCTTTGGACCTCAGCCTCAATCAAAGGCCCAGTGAAGTACTTGCGGCCAGCGATAAGCCACCAGAGAATGGAGACGCCAATGATGAATGAGAGGAAGACAACGGCTTTAAGGTGTAAGCGAATAGTCGAGACGAAAGGATCGGAGTATAAACCTACCATAGTTCATGTTCTCCGCTGTAACAGGCCTATAAACAGGCAACAGGAAGATGATTGACACAAAGAGAGTCCAAATAGAAGCCCATGCGTTGACGAAGATTGAGAACTTGCCCAAGTGCCAAGGCCCAGGCTGGAAGCGTCCAAAGAACATTTTACACTGTAAGAATCGTCAGCTTGGCGTTGTGAAGGGTGCACATAGTATCGATAACTTACGAGGATAGGAATGATATACGACCAATCCAAGGCAATAGCGCAGACATTGAACACTCCAGAGATGGCTGCATAGCTTCCAAGTCCAACAAGATTGATAGCGATGCAGCAGGCAACAGAAATCCAGACTGCATACAGTGGAGTGTTCGTGAAGCGGTTAATCTTAGTCCAGATGTGACTGAAAGGCAACAATCTGTCACGAGAGAAGGCGAAGACAGTCCTGCCAAGGGCTTGTGTCGCTGTGAAGCAGACGAATTGCAAGATGATAAAGGCACAGATGGTGAAGAAGAGGCCGCCACCTTTGCCGAGAGAGTTGTAGAAGATCTGTGCAACTGGCTGTCCCATGGGCGAGGTGGCTGTGCCTTGAGGACCAATACCAAGAATATCGGTTGGCTCTCCCATACAGTAACATAGGACGATCGTGAATAGCCAACCACCAATGTAGGTGAACGCCATAGCTAGAGAGATAGCCCATGGTGCTTTGATCTCTGGCTCAGAGATTCTGCAGGATTTTGTCAATTTTTTGCTTAATATCATTTTTATTTGGACGACCTACTCTTCGGTGATGTGCGCAGTGGCATCGTAATCAGTCATAGTCCAAGAGACTGACAAGAAGCCAAAGAGGAAAGAGAACCCGACTGGAGTCCATCCAGAGTTTCCAGCCTCAATATTGGTGAAGACATAAGAGGACGAGTGTTTGTTCTCAGTCTTCACCAAAAGAGCAATGGCACAAGAGATAAGGACTAGGACGTGGAAGATGACATATGAGGAGGTCATCTTCTCCATCCACCAGGTTGGTAAAGAGTTGACAAGACCACAAAACGCAGTCAAGGCTGCCATGACGCCGACAGTCGTGCCGGTGGTAGGAGTGTAGGCAAAGTCACGGCTCATGGAGACAGCAGCTAAGAGCATCTGTGCAGATCCGTACTCGGAAGATGCAACACCGGCGACTTGTCCAAGAAGGTTGATCCAACCAACGACCCAGCTGATGGAGGGAACCCAGTCTTCAGGTGCAAGACGAGAGACAGTGTAGTAGAGTCCTCCGCAGGTAGGATATGCCGAGACGAGCTCAGCCACGGAGCAAGCAATGCACATACATCCAGCGCCAGAGATAAGCCAGCACCAGACTGCAGAGGCAGACCCACCAGCGTATAGAGGGTATGAGAACGTGGTTGCAATGGTCGAGAAAAGTCCACTGATACTGACTGCGAAAGAGAAGGTAGAAAGGTAGCCAAACTCGCGTTTGAAGACCTGTAAAAGACTTGTCAGGGAGATGACCGCTATTACTATGCAAAGCTATACAAACAGGCTTATATCCAAATTTTTCAGCCAAAGCTCGATCGGCGTCGTTCAGTTCGTCCAGAGCGACTGTACGTCTACGGCCGTGCTCATCTTGTATGTCGACCTGCCCAGCAGAGCGCTTCCTCAGTTGAGATTCCGCAGGAGTCTCGACATGGAGATTGCTTCCTTCGAGGCGTTGAATCGGAGCGGACATAGCGATTTTAAGGTCGTTACCTTGATAGTGGTGATTGTATTGCTTTTCTTTTTATGCGCACTAGTTCAGCGCCACTTGCGAAGTCGCAGAATGCCCTTCAATTGAGGGGCAGTGTAGGAAATGTCGACGTAGTTTGTAGAGTTGACCTGCATGTGCCACGGAAGTGTATTGCAGGGATGGTGTATAATCCAGTCCAGAGTACGAAGGATGGGAGAGGAAGCGCTGGAGGGGATAGTGAGTGGGAGGTGATGAAACTATACGTAATTAGGGCGGAAAGAATCTTGATCTTAGACGAGACGAGGGCCAAGATCGTGACAAAAGGCTATTGTTTCGTTCGCTAAGAGGATCACCCTCGACAAGAATGAGTGGACGAGACACATGGTTTGGACACCATTGGGACCCACGATGACATTATAAGCATTGCTAGGAGAAAAGTCGGATTAACGCCCAGTGGAGTCGAAAACTCGGCCCTTGGAAAATCATCCAAGCCCCTTGACGCCGCTCGAGCCTAACCAATCAATTTCGCAAGCTTTATCTTTTTCATCCCACGTGAGACTGGAAGTCCCGTGTACAATGATGTGTTACAACCTCGATACATCGTGCCATAGTGCCGTCTTGCACAGTCTTGGAACTGCCGATAGTGTTTCAGCCACCATCTTACATGCCAGTGCAGTCCATGTTGTCTCCTGGTCCAATCGAGCCCAAGCTATGTGCAGGATAAGTCGGTGCTAGGCTAGGCGGAACTCGACCAGTATTCCGGTATGCATTCGTCCTATAGCGTTCTACACCATGCGGACCTCACATCTAGTCTTGACGCTGTTGTTTCGACTGGTGTTTATAGTCGCATTCAACATCGATTGCTAATTTGGCTTGTCCTCGTCTTCCTTCTCTTGCCCTATACAAATAGTCGAAATGGCATGTGCTCCACGTCTCCGACGTATCCTAGTCACCGAGCATGCAGAGACAGCTTCGGGCGTTCTTCATAGCCAATGCCGTGGTTATAGGTTTGCTTTCCCTGAAACACTGACGTTCACAGAAGCTATCATGGTGCAGGCGAAAAAGGGTGTTCTACCGGCTCTGTGCGAACCTCCCAAATGTCTTCGCTGCTACGGCCGACCTTATACTTGATTGCTTTCTTCATGTTGTACTCGCGAATTTTCTCCCTTTTTGTCTCGTCGGACATAACCTTCGTCCTCATACAAAATCGCCATTGCGCCCATAGGTCCGAACAGCTGCGAAGGGCACCGTAGCGGTAGACACTGTTCAGTTGTCCACCGATGGAGGAGCAGTAGAAAGCCTGGTCGAAGCAATTGCTACATGACATTGTAGAAGCGTAGATGGAATCTGAATAATCATCTTGTTCCTCCTCTTGTAGTTCTCTTGCGCGTGTTGCTGCTGCTGCCGCGCGCTCGGGGTCGACGCTGGCGAAGAGCCCTTTCAGTTCTTCATAGGCTTGTTGATCTCTGGAACCGGCAGAGGGTAGTACGGAGGTAGGATTTGACGTATTCGAAGAACTCGATTGCGTTGAATCTAGTTGGCTTTCGATAGTATCTTTTACAGGTTCAGGCAGGGGCGCCTGAACATCTGTTTGTTTAGAAGATGACCACCAGGGCATTGTTGACAAGGAGAAGTAGGTTTAGGAAGGAAAGGAATGAGGTTGGAAGACTTGCTCGAGGCGTGTCTGATTGCCAAATATTTACAAAGTGAAACACAGGGTCGATTCCTTGGCATGATGCCGATCGTTGCGTCCATGGAAGTCAGCAGCACTATGTGTTGCTGTTGCATACCGTTTTGTATAACTACTCATCTATTAGCGACATCTCTTTCTGTTCTTTTCTTTTCTTCTCTCATCCTTAGCCGCTTCTACGATCATTGCAGTGTGGCAACATATCAGTTTACTATCTATTATTATCTTTTTGCAGCTATATTCTAGCAGTATCGAGCAATGATGCCTAACATATTGTGATTAAGCTTCGTGTGATATACGGCGAAAGACAACATAAATTACCATGTTTCGTCAGGGGAAGCCTGTCCGTCTGTGGCATTCTAATCATACTCTTCAAGGAGCTCAATCATTAGCCCTTCGACCACGACTGCTTGGCACGTCGTGGAATACACTAGGCCTCAGTGCTCCGAGCTCTTATCGACCTCTTACCACGGAAACAGGGGATGGAAATACTGGCCATATTGAAGCAAAGCGTAACGAGGGTATCTTGTTCCTGAACAGTATGTCCTTCTCGAACTATGCTTGTTCTTAAGAGTTGTACTAATATACTGAAGATGTCTTTCCCCTTAGACTCCAGTGGCTCCTCTGGCTGACCAATCAGGGCGAGAACGTCATGGAGAAGCGCGTCTCAAATTACCCCGCCGAAGTGTTGAAGAAGGCCTTACCCGATAGCTCGTCTGTCCAAGTAACAGGATTGGTTCCTCGTTTCAAAGAGGGTGGTGCTTTCGTCAGATTTGCACATGATGATACAACAAACAAGGAGGAGATCGAGGCAAAGGTGCAAAAGTACCTCGAGACGCACCATCAGCGTCCGTGGTGGAACCCTCTGGTGTACGTACACGGTCAACTCGTTCGTGGAAGGCCTTTCGTCGAGGATTTGTTACGCCGACCTCCGAGTTTCAGATTGAAAATTGAATTCATATCCAATACCGCTGGTGAGACCGCAGAGCTGTCACAAGAGAAGCTGTACAGCCTGTTCAGGCCATACGGTAAATTGCAGGACATTGAGTCGCAACCTTCAGACTCCAAAATTCTACCCAAATACGCCTATCTCGAGTTCGCACAGGTAAAACGTGCTATAATGGCCAGAAACTGTCTTCATAACTTCATGGTACCTGGCGAGGCAGAAGGAGCGCCACTTGCTAGACTGAAAATCTCCTACGAAGAAAGAAGACGTGCCAATTGGATAAAAGACTGGCTCACCAACCATCCTCGGATTACGCTTCCTATATTATTTGCTTTGGCTGCTGGTCTGTCGATTGTGGTCTTTGACCCGATAAGAACTTTCTTCATCAAGATGCACGTCACGCGGGCTTTTCACTTCACAGACAATAGGATCTACCAGTGGTTCGCCAGACAAGCAAATGATCTGATCAGCTTGCGAGGTCGAAAACCTCAAGACGCTAGTCTACAGACTATTTGGGCAAGCCGTCAGGACAATATCGAACAGTTACAAAAGTGGTTCATGGAGTCTTCAGACACCTTCATTGTTGTGCAAGGTCCTCGAGGGAGTGGCAAGCGCGAACTCGTTGTGGAACAGGCACTCAAGGATGTGTCAAACAAGTTGATTATAGATTGTAGGCCTATCGTCGATGCAAGAGGTGACGGTCCAACCATTTCTGCTGCTGCGGATCAAGTTGGCTACCGCCCGGTATTCTCTTGGATGAACAACATCAGCGGCTTGATCGACTTAGCAGCTCAAGGTGCAACGGGTATGAAGACAGGTTTCTCGGAGACACTCGACGCCCAACTGGCGAAGATCCTCGCCAATACTGCTACAGCACTGAAGGAGATTGCACTAGATGGTCGAGACAAGAATGAAAAGCACATGTCTGAAGACGCGTACCTAGAAGCTCATCCGGAAAGACATCCTGTAGTAGTGATTGACAATTTCCTTCACAAGAATCAGGACAACGCCATGGTCTACGACAAGATCGCAGAATGGTAAGCATTATAATCGCGAAATGACAGATACAAACACAGCTAATCTTAGACTAGGGCGGCCTCTCTCACCTCCTCCAATATAGCCCACGTAATCTTCTTGACAACAGACGTATCCTTCTCCAAGTCACTCAGTAAAGCCCTACCCGATCGCGTTTTTCGTCAAATCTCTCTCGGCGACTGCGCGCCAGACGTCGCAAAACGCTTTGTAATCTCCCACCTAGACGCGCAAGACCCCTCGTCCAGGGAAAGGGAAAACGAAAAGGACGGCGCAGTCTCAACTCATCTAACACCCTCCCAACGACGCACCGACCTCGCCGAACTCGACTCCTGCATCTCCGCCCTCGGCGGCCGCCTCACCGACCTCGAATTCCTCGCCCGCCGCATCAAAGCAGGCGAAACGCCCAACAAAGCAGTAAAGGAAATAATCGAGCAAAGTGCGTCCGAGATACTGAAGATGTACCTCTTTACCTCTTCCAGCAACGGCACAGACGGCTCGAAACGCCTCTGGACCCCACAACAAGCCTGGGTTCTCATCAAACAGCTCGCCAAAGCCGACTCACTGGCTTACAACGCCCTCCTCCTCTCCTCCTCTTTCTCACCGGCTACTGCAGACGCAACGCTACAGGCTTTAGAGCAGGCCGAACTCATCTCCATCGTCTCGAGTAATGGACGGCCGTATGCCATCAAGCCAGGCAAACCAGTGTATCAGTCTGCATTTCGGATGTTGACGGAGGATAAGGTGCTGGCTAGTCGGTTGGATCTGGCGATTTTGAACGAGCAGATCAAGGCGGAGAATGCGAGTATTGCGAAGACGGAGGATGAGCTGCATTTATTGGGCGAGTTGCCGAAGCAGCCTGGGGAGTTGCTGGGGAGGGTGCAGTGGTTGCTTAACAAGGTTATGGTGAGTCAGGGGAAGATTGAGGGGTGGGAGAGAGAGGTGGCTGTGTTGAAGGCGGTGTTGACGAATGATTTCTGATTGTTGGCACTTTGACGATTTTGGATCCGCTGAAGTGGAAGGTGGAATCAAAGGGATGAGATCAATGTACTGTCAGCCTGGTTTGATGGTGGTCATTGGAGCGATTGAGTACTGCCTTGGATGTTTTGGATATTGAACATTTTGATAGATATTTTTCGTCTTAAGCTCGACTGTATTTATATATGTACTCGCATCTCAGCTCACTGATAACGATAGCTACCTACATTAGTCACTTTAGACTGAGATACATTCATTGGTCGATGTTGCGGAGGTACGGACATTTAAGATGCCTCGAATAACTTGCTGTTACTTCTAGCAATAGAGTTTAAAGCTGTGCTTGTGCTTCCTATTGCTAAGTGGTATACGATCGATACACGAATTTGACTTGGGGGATCTGACTGTCTTCTTCTTGTGAACAACAACATCCTCGACCGATCGATCTTAATGGAATTATATTCACCGATCTTTTCGAAATGAGTTGAAGACACAGATGGATTTCTGTTACGCAGCTGCCCTTTGCTATAGACCTCTTGCGACCTTCGAGCGTAGCTACGAGAGCTCCTAATTATCTCGCCTTCACAAGGTCACTTCTACTGTAGAGCTTGACCTATAGACCACTCATCCTCTTTTTCCTTCTCACATCTCTACCTAGTATATGGACACTTTAGGTTGATTTGATGCTGGTGGTGAGAACATAATCTATCGTGCTGTGCTCCTGTCACACCACCAGCATATCAAAGCACCACCAGCCCAACTACATCCAGCCCATCTCCCCAATGCCAACGAGGCACTAACTATATAGGTAAGGCACGAAACAAAGCAAAAGCAGTGACACTATAGCTTGCTCACCATGAAATGCGAGCTTGTCGTGCGAAAGCGTCTCCGTAAAGGTAGTAAGTATATGCCATCGTTTGACAATGTAGTAAAAGCTCGAATTTACCATCTTGGTAGCAGAAAAGATGTTTTGTACTGGACCTACATCGCTGATATTTGCTCACAGACTGCGCTATCCGGCACGGTCTGTAAGCAGCTGACGTTGGCGAGCTTCGGACTGAACTGCTTGCCATCCGTGCTGCGCTGCTGAACATACACAAGCATAGCGGCGAGGTCGTTCGACAGGCAGAGGCATGAGATAACGAGGAACGAACCCGGATGAAGGCTGACTAGGCAGGCCCTTTGCGTCTTTATTGGGAGGTCCCACAATCAAGCCGATATACATCCAGTGGTTGATGACATCTGCACCGGGCTAGTGCGGTTGCTAGTTTCTTGAGGTATACAGAATGCTCAAAGGTATCCTTGTTAAGACATTGAACGCGAGGCTTATCATCTGCAACAATGTTTGTACAAGTTAACATGTATGTGATCGACTAGTATTGAAGGGGAGCAGAAGAAAGAACAGATTGAATTCGACATGTACTGTTTATTTGCCTGTGTCAGCCGACGTACCGACCACTCCCTCTTACACGACCACAGATAGACGGCCCTCATGTGAATTCACAGATCATCAAAGTAAGCTTTGCTAGCATTGGCCGGGGGCATAGACTCCAAATGCATATCCAGGATTTGAGCTCGTGGATAATGACTGGGCAACATCGCTGTCATCATCGTAAAGATAGCACGTCGAGGTGTATCCATTGAAGGTATAGAGATTGCATGTAGCGTCGTCTACACATGCAGTGAGACAAGCTTGCTGTGACGAGGTAACGAAAGCGGAATTTGGGGTGCTGTTGGGCACGGTCGCAGATTGATCGCAGTCGGTCTGGAAACTGACCCCGCCCATGTTTGAACAGCCGGAAGAGCATCCGGCAAGACAGTTGCTGGGCGTCGACGTGGCAGAAAGGTAGGTAGAAGTAGCCGGTACATATGCAGTGGTGGTGGCTTCAACCGAAATGGTGGTTGTGATATTAGTTGATACTGTGACAGTGGCTGTGGATGTTGAAACTACTACTGCAATGGTGGGGATTGTCGTGGTAATTGCCGAGAGACCAGTGATTGTCGCCGTCGAAGTGACTGTTACGCATGGCTGCGGTGTTTCAATACAAGAGCAAAGCGTGCTAACGAAGCTCGTAGCCTGGGCAGCGAGCGACGATAATAGAGTGGCTCTCGCATCTGCCACAGACGTCTTGGAGGATATTGTAATGCTCTGCGAGGTTGTACTTGAGATTGAAGAGCTGGTGCTGGCTGATGAAAATGTTTTGCTGGTGGAAGTCGTCTTGGAACTTGTTGTTGTTGTTATTGTTGTTGTTGTTGCCTGCCTCAAGTTCCTCTTTTGTAGATCATTGACGGGCGCTGGCTGATGGCGCCGGAAGCGAAGTTGTGGCGTTGGTCTTGGTATCAAGGTCAAGGTCTTGTCCGCTACTGCACGAACCAGGAGATCTCGCTTCGACAATGGAGACTGGATTGGAAACGTATGTGGTCAGCATATACGCTCATCCCTGAGTAATATGGTATAGACTACTTACGTTTCCATCAACGGTACAGATTGTAGTTGTCGTGGTAAAAGATGTCACAGTTGTGGTACCACTTGTTGAGGTGATTGTGGAAGTGCCTGTTGTGGTTGTTGCTGGTCACAATTTAGCATACATAGCATTCGAGATTGTTGATATTACTAACCAGTAATCGTGGATGTAACAACGGTGTT
>Ga0160428_1000846_pt1 | contig 28371 bp, 30 predicted proteins | sample SolpanmetagenomM_FD_108198 | JGI IMG/M metagenome (GOLD analysis project Ga0160428, IMG submission 108198) | Solar panel surface microbial communities from Lawrence Berkeley National Laboratory, California, USA - M | ecosystem: Engineered > Built environment > Solar panel > Unclassified ... | reverse complement strand
ATCGATGCTGAGCGAATCGTGGCTACGACGCATGCCGCGCTTGGACGGCGTGGTTTTTCTCTTGGGGACGGCCATTTCGGCGAAACCTTGTGTTTGATCGGACCTGAAACTGCGGCAAGCCCGAATCGAAGGCCCCACGCAACCGACGTGAAAGTCGGCCGCAGTGGCACCAGCGGCCGGACACACGCGCGAAGCGATGCGCCTATAGCGATTCCTGTAGCCGTTGCAACCCGGTGCAGCGGCTGTCAGGCTGTAGACTTGGTTTATCACGGAGGGGGATAGCATGGAAACGATAACACTGCCGATCACGCTGGCGACGTCCGGCGGCGCCGCGATCATCGCTTTATGGCTTGGGCTTCGTACGGGAAAAGTTCGCTCGGGCGCGAAGATCAGCATCGGCGACGGGGGCAATGCGGCGTTGATCGCCCGGATGCGCGCGCAGGCCAATTATGTCGAATATGCGCCGTTCATCGTCATCCTGATCGCGGTGCTGGAATTCACCACCGGCACTTCGACGCTGTTATGGGGGGCGGCGATCCTGTTCCTGCTGGCCCGGGTGGCACATCCGTTCGGCATGGACGGGGTGAAGGGGGCGCGGATGTTCGGCACGCTTGCGACGTTCGCGTTGCTGATTGGGTTGGGCGGCTATGCGATCGCCTTGCCGCTGATCGGACATCAGCCCGCACCCAAGCCTGCGGTCGAGGTCGTACCGCAGGCCGGTTGAGTCGACCTGCCGGACCGGCACCGCGTCGCTATCGTCAGCCGGTAGCGCCTTGTCCGACGAACGGATTGTATTTCCGCTCGTGCCCGAACGTGCTGGTCGGCCCATGGCCGGGAATGAAGGTCGTCGCATCGCCGAGCGGCCAAAGCTTGGCGACGATCGAGTCGATCAGGTCCTGATGGTTGCTGCGCGGAAAATCGGTGCGGCCGACCGAACCCTGGAACAGCACGTCGCCGACCAAGGCGAGCTTCGATTCGGGATGATGAAAGATCACGTGCCCCGGCGTGTGGCCGGGCGTTTCGTAGACGTGCAGCGTCAGCTTGCCGACCGTGACGGTATCGCCCTCGACCAGCCAGCGGTCGGGCACGAACGCCTTGCCGCCCATGATGCCATATTTCATCCCGTCCTCGGCGAGCGTCTCCAGCAGGAACAGATCGGCTTCGTGCGGCCCCTCGATCGGTACGTTCAAGTGCTCGGCGAGCGGCTTGGCCTCGCCGCAATGGTCGAAATGGCCATGCGTCAGGATGATCTTCTCGATCGTGACGTTGTTCTGCGCCGCCGCGGCCTTCAGCTTGGGCAGGTCGCCACCCGGATCGACGAACGCCCCGCGCATCGTCTCGGTGCACCATAACAAGGTGCAATTCTGCTGGAGCGGCGTGACGGGCACGATCGCGGCGCGCAAGGGGGGAATACTGGCCATATCGAAGTGAGATAAGCGGCTGGGGCGGTGGCGGCAACCTTGCCGCTTGCGATGGCGATGGCTGCGCTGCATGCCCGGCGACGCATGCTCGCCCTAGACGCTCCGCCTTTCGTCCTGCTCGACGACGCCCGTGCCGGCGGCGCACCGGCACGGCTGTATCGCGATCCGGTCCGCATGATCGAGAGCGCAGACATCGCCGGTATCGTCCCCGCGCTCGAGGCACTGCGCGCCGCCTCGCGCGGCGGGCTGCACGCCGCCGGGTTCATCGGCTACGAGGCCGGCGCGGCGTTCGAGCCGATCCTCGCGACCGCAAGTCCGATCGACCCGGCACCGCAGGCTCCGCTGCTGTGGTTCGGCCTGTTCGAGCAGTATGATGTCATTGCGCCGGAGGACGTACCGGCGTTGCTGCCCGACCCCGACGGCGCGTGGATCGGTGCGCCCCGCCCGGCGATCGATCGCGCGAGCTATGACCGGCGGTTCGCCGAAGTTCGGGACCTGATCGCGGCCGGAGATCTGTACCAGGCGAACCTCACCTATCAGGCGACATGCCGGATCGCCGGGGATCCGCTGGCGGTGTACGCGGCGCTACGATCGCGTGCCGGCGCCGGCTATGGCGCACTGGTTTCGACCGGCACCGACGTGATGGCGTCGCTTTCGCCCGAATTGTTCTTTGCGCTCGACGGAAACCGGCTCACCTGCCGGCCGATGAAGGGCACGATGCGGCGCGGCACTTCGCCGGCGAAGGATCGACACCGTGCCGTCGCGCTGGCCGAAGACGAGAAGCAGCGCGCGGAAAACCTCATGATCGTCGATCTGATGCGCAACGACCTGTCGCGCGTCGCGCGGCCCGGCAGCGTCGCGGTGCCGAAGATCTTTGCCGTCGAGAGCTATCCGACCGTTCACCAGATGGTCTCGACGATCACCGCCGATCTGCTTTCGGGCAGGGATGCGATCGATGTGCTGGCCGCGCTGTTTCCCTGCGGATCGATCACCGGCGCGCCGAAGATTCGCGCGATGCAGGCGATCGCGGAGATCGAGCAGCGGCCGCGCGGCGTGTATACCGGCGCGATCGGGCGGATCGATGCGATCGGGGGCGCGACCGCCGATACCGGAAGTGCCGACCGGCGTGGCGGGGCGGGACCGGGGGCGATGTTCAACGTCGCGATCCGCACGGTTTCGATTCGCCGCGGCGACGACTATGCCATGTTCGGGGCGGGCGGCGGCATCGTGGCGGATTCGCGCGTGGACGAAGAATGGGATGAGACATTGGCCAAAGGCGATTTCCTGACCGCCGGACAGCGCACATTCGACCTGATCGAGACGATGGCGTTCGATCCGCTCGACGGCTTCGCCTTGCTCGAACGTCATCTCGCGCGGATGAAGGCGAGTGCCGAGCTGTTCGGCTTCACCTTCGACCGGCACGGCACGCGGAACGAGTTGCAGGCGGCGACCTTCCGCTTGCGCTCCGCCAGCCGTATACGGCTGCTGCTCGCGCCGAGCGGCGCGATCTCGATCGAGGTTTCGCCGCCACCGCAACCGTTCGTCGGTCAGGTGTCGGTCGCGGTGACGCGGCTGCCGGTCGCGTCGAGCGACTTCCGCTTGCGCCACAAGACGACCGATCGCGGCTTTTACGACGAAGCGCGCCGCACCGCCGGAACCGATGAGGTCGTGTTCGTCGACGAAGCCGGGTTCCTGACCGAGGGCAGCTTCACGTCGCTGTTCGTCGAGCGCGACGGCGGGCTGGTGACGCCGCCGCTCGCCCGCGGCCTGCTGCCCGGCGTGTTGCGCGCCGAGCTGCTCGATACCGGCCGCGCGGTCGAACGGGATCTGGTGCCGGACGACCTGGCCGGCGGATTCCTGATCGGAAACGCCTTGCGGGGTCTCTGCCCGGCGATTGTTGCGGTTGCGAACGGAACCGCCACACGGCTATAGCGCCCGCGCTTCCCTAACGTCAGGAACCCGCACTATGCAGCCTTCCGCCGCGCTGAACCGCATCAAGCCATCGCCGACGCTGGCGATCACCTCGCGTGTGCAGGAGCTGAAGGCGCAGGGCGTCGACGTGATCGGCCTCGGCGCGGGCGAACCCGATTTCGATACGCCGGACTTCATCAAGGAAGCCGGCATCCAGGCGATCCGCGACGGCAAGACGAAATACACCAATGTCGACGGTACGCCCGAGCTGAAGGATGCTGTGATCGCCAAGTTCAAGCGCGACAACGGCCTGAGCTACGCGCGCGACCAGATCACGATCAACGCTGGCGGCAAGCACACCCTGTTCAACGCGATGGTCGCGACGCTGGATGCGGGGGACGAGGTCGTCATCCCGGCGCCGTACTGGGTCAGCTATCCCGACGTGGTGCTGTTCGCGGGTGGCACGCCGGTGTTCGTCGCGGCCGGCGCGGAGCAGGCGTACAAGCTGCGTCCCGAGCAACTGGAGGCGGCGATCACGCCGCGGACCAAGTGGGTGATCCTCAATTCGCCGTCCAACCCGACGGGCGCGGCCTATTCGCGCGCCGAGTTGCAGGCGCTGGGCGAGGTGCTGGAACGGCATCCGCACGTCTGGATCTTCGCCGACGACATGTACGAGCATATCGTGTTCGACGATTTCGAGTTCACCACCATCGCGCAGGTCTGCCCCTCGCTGTACGAGCGTACGCTGACCGCGAACGGCTGTTCGAAAGCCTATGCGATGACCGGTTGGCGGATCGGTTTCGCCGGTGGCGCACCGTGGTTGATCAAGGCGATGTCGAAGCTGCAGTCGCAATCGACCAGCAACCCGTGCTCGATCGCCCAGGCCGCCTCGGTCACCGCGCTGACCGGCGACCAAAGCTTCCTCAAGGGCTTTGCCGCATTGTTCCAGTCGCGCCGCGATCTCGTCGTGGCGATGCTCAACCAGGCGCCCGGCATCACCTGCCCACGCCCGGAAGGCGCATTCTACGTCTATCCGGAATTCTCCGCACTGATCGGCAAGACCACTCCGAACGGCAAGCTGATCGCGACGGACGAGGATTTCGTCGGCTATCTGCTGGATGACGCCAAGGTGGCGGCGGTGCAGGGCGCGGCGTTCGGCCTGTCGCCGGCGATGCGCATCTCCTATGCGACGTCGGACGATCTGCTGCGCGAGGCGTGCACCCGCATCCAGACGGCATGCGGCAACCTGCGCTAGCCGGACGCACGCCGGTTGGTGCATGCGGGCGCCCCAAGCGTTTCGCCCGGATGAACGCCGCTGCCAGCACGCGTTAACGTTCCGTTTCGCAAAACGGCATTGTCGGCGGCGGGTCGAAGGACGATCAGCCGCTTCGACAATGGTTCGTGATCATGGCCCGACGCGAGGTGCGACGCGCGAGGGCTCCGACGGGTGATATATGCGCAGTTTCCTCAAGTCCGCTTTTCTCTGGCAGTTCGCCGGTGGTTTCCTGCTCGGCGCGATCGGCATGGTCACGCTGCAACCCAGCGCGCAGGCGGATACGTCGTCCGGCAGCGCGATCGCACGGTCGATGGGTATGGCGGCGCCGTCGAACCGGTGAGTCCCCTTGGTAACGGACCGCGCCGTAACCATTTGAGCTTCGGGCCCGAACAGATTGCGGGACCAAGGAGCCGATCATGCTTAAGTACATCGTCCCGCTCGCGGCGGTCGCCGGTCTTGGCGCAGTGATATTCTCGTCGGGCGCGGCGAACGCCGAACGTGCCGTGCCGATCCCCGCCGTCGCGCAGGATGTCGCAAGGACCCCGGGCATGCAGACCGCGGTCCTGGCCGGCGGCTGTTTCTGGGGCATGGAGGCGGTGTTCGAGCACGTGAAGGGCGTGAAGACCGTCACCGCCGGATATGCCGGCGGCACGCGCGCGACCGCAAGCTACGACCAAGTCAGCACCGAAGGCACCGGCCATGCCGAGGCGATCAGGATCGTCTTCGATCCCGCACAGGTCAGCTACGGAACGTTGCTGCGGGTCTATTTCTCGATCGCGCATAATCCGACCGAATTGAACCGCCAGGGGCCGGACAGCGGACCCAGCTATCGTAGCGCGATCTTCCCGCAATCACCGCAGCAAAAGGCGGTCGCGGCGGCCTATATCGCGCAGCTCGGCAAGACCCGGGCGTTCGGTCGTCCGATCGTGACCAAGCTGGAAGCCGGGCAGTTCTTCCCGGCGGAAGCGTATCACCAGAACTTCTTCGACCGGAACCCGACGCACCCCTATATCGTGATGTGGGACAAGCCGAAGCTCGCGGCGTTCAAGGCGGGTTTCCCGGCGCTGGCGCGCTAGGACCCGTCCTTCGGGAACCCGGTCACGCCGCCAGCGGGAAGCGCAGCAGCCGATCCTCGACCGCGATCAGCGCCTGCGCGCCGCCACCGACGGCGCGAACGATTTCCGGGTGAGTCGCGTCGAGCCCGCCGGTCAGCGAGCCGAACGACGGCAGGATGATCTTCGCCGGCGTCGTGACGAAGCAGCGGCGCGAGACGAGCTTGCCGCGCACGCGCAGACGCAATTTGGGATGGAAGTGGCCCGACAGTTCGGGCCGGGTCTCGCGCGGATCGGCTTCGTGACGCAGCACCAGCCCGTCGACCAGCGCTTCGTCCACCACCTCGCCGCCGCAGCGATCGATCCGCGGGTCGTGATTGCCGGTGATCCACATCCAGCGATGCGCGCCGGTCAGCGCCCGAAGCAACGCCTGCGCCTGTTCCGGAAGCCGGTCGCATCCCGCGCTGTCGTGAAAGCTGTCGCCCAGGCACCAGATCTCGCGCGCGCCGGTTTCGCGGACCAATGCGGTAAGCTCGGTCAGCGTCGCGATCGAATCGTATGGCGGCAGCATCTGTCCGCCGCGCGCGAACCAACTGGCCTTTTCGAAGTGCAGGTCCGCGACGAGCAAGGCGGCGCGGGCCGGCCAGAACAACGCCCCCTGGCGGAGTGCACACAGATCGTGACCGGCGAACGAAAAGGGAACCATGCCCGCGCTATGCCGCGAATGTCATAATGGATCAACGCCTTGGATTAAATCCTTGCGCTGCACTGCAACAGGCGTAGAGCGCGCCGTCCCTCATGCTAGGCCGACAACGCAATGTCTTCTGCTTCTGATACGCCAGGGCAGGCGCCACGTACCGATACTGCCACACCGCGCGCGACGCTTCTTCCCGCCGCTCATCCGGCGCTGATCGCGCTGACGGTCGGTGCGATCGGCGTCGTGTTCGGCGATATCGGCACCAGCCCGCTCTACGCCTTTCGTGAAGCGCTGAAGCTGACCGCCGAGGGTGGCATCGATCCGAGCGAAATCCTCGGCGTGCTCAGCCTCGCCTTGTGGGCGCTGATCCTCGTCGTGACGATCAAATACGTGCTGTTCCTTATGCGTGCGGACAATCAGGGCGAGGGCGGAGTGCTCGCGCTGACCGCGCTGGCGCGGCGCGCGCTGGGCCGCAGATCGCTGATCGCGATCGTGCTCGGCGCAAGCGGGGCGGCCCTGTTCTACGGCGACGCGATCATCACCCCGGCCTTGTCGGTCCTGTCGGCGGCGGAAGGATTGCGCACCATACCGGGGCTGGAGAATGCGATCACGTCGGATTCCATCCTGCTGCTGACGATCGCGATCCTGATCGGCCTGTTCCTGATCCAGTCGCGCGGCACCGCCCGCGTCTCCGCCTTGTTCGGTCCGGTGTGCATCCTGTGGTTCATCGTCATCGGCGGGCTCGGCCTGTGGCACATCGCCGACGAACTCTCGATCCTGCGGGTCTTTTCCCCGGCGTACGGCGTGCTGTTCCTGGCCGATCATGGCGTCACCGGGCTGTTCGTGCTCGGCGCGGTGTTCCTGACCGTCACGGGGGCCGAGGCGCTGACCGCCGACATGGGGCATTTCGGGCGTTTGCCGATACGCATCGGCTGGTTCGCTTTGGTGTTCCCGGCATTGTGCCTGAACTATCTCGGGCAGGGGGCCTTCGCACTGGCGGCGCTGGAACAGGCGCAAGCCGCCGGCACGCCGTTCGTCAATCAGGACTGGTTCTTCCTGATGGCGCCCGACCGGTTCCGGCCGTGGCTGGTCGCCTTGTCGCTGCTCGCCACGATCATCGCCAGCCAGGCCGTGATCACCGGCGCCTATTCGTTGACGCAGCAGGCGATCCAGCTCGGCCTGTTGCCGCGGCTGCGCATCCGCCAGACCTCCGCGCATCATGCCGGGCAGATCTATCTTCCGGCGATCAACTGGCTGCTGCTGGCCGGCGTGCTTGTGCTCGTGATCCAGTTCCGGACCTCTTCGGCGATGGCGGCGGCATACGGCATCGCGGTGACCGGGACGATGGTCGTCACCACCTGCCTCGCCTATATCGTCGTGCGCCACCGCTGGAATTGGGGGCGGCCGGTGTCGGCGGCGGTGATCCTGCCGTTCCTCGCGCTCGATTGCGTCTTCTTCGGTGCCAACATCCTGCGCGTGGTGGAGGGTGGCTGGGTGCCGCTGGTCATCGCCGCGGGGATCGGACTGCTGATCTATACCTGGGTGCGCGGCCGCGGCATCGTGCGTGCGTTCGAGGAGCGGCAGAGCATCCCGCTGACCGACCTCGCCGCGGCACTCGCCCGCCGCCCGCCGGAACGCGTCGAGGGCGTCGCGATCTTCCTCACCGGCAACCCGCACAATGCGCCGGGTGCGTTGCTCCACAATCTGAAGCACAACAAGGTGCTGCACGAACGCAACCTGATCGTCAGCGTGCGCACCACCGACCGGCCGATCGCCGCCGACGAGGACCGCGTCAGGATCGAGAAGGTCGACGACAATTTCGTCATGATCATCCTGACCTACGGCTTCATGGAGACGCCCGACGTACCCGCCGATCTCGGGTTCGGTGCGGCGGTGGCGAAGAAGCCGCTGAACCCTGCCAAGACGAGCTATTTCATCGGCCGCAATACGCTGAAGCCCGCAGCGGCGAAGGAAGGCATGCCGTTATGGCAGGACCATATCTTCATGTTCCTGCAGCGCAACGCGAGCGACCCCACCGATTTCCTCAAGATCCCGCCCGGCAAGGTGCTGGAACTCGGCGAACAGGTCGCGGTGTAGGGACCGCTGCGGAACCGTTTTGCTCCCCTCGCTGGAAGGGAGGGGTCGGGGGTGGGTGGAGGCCGGACGACATACTCACCCCACGCTACTCTCTCGCCATATCGCCAGGACGCAACCCACCCCCAGCCCCTCCCCAAGAGGGAGGGGAGCAAGAGGGGATCACCCCGCATACGCCTTGACGAGATCGAACAGATACGCGCGCCCGTCATACAGCGATTTGACACGGATCCGTTCGTTCAGTCCGTGGATGCCGTTGAAATCGCTGTCGATGAAGATTCCGGGCACACCGTAGACCGGGATGCCGATCGCCTGGAAGAAGATCCCGTCGGTCGCGCCGGTGGACATCAGCGGGATCAGCGGAATGCCGGGGAAGTGCTTCGCGGCAACCGCTTTGGCCGGACCCATGATCCTGGGGTCGAGCGGCGTCGGTACGGCAGTCGGGCGGATCGGCTGGTTGATCGTCAGCTTCACCTTCGGTCCGGCAAGTTCCTGCAACTTCGCGGCGGTGGCCTCCACCGTTTCCCCGGGGAAGATGCGACAGTTGATGTTGGCAGTGGCGCGTTGCGGCAGGGCGTTTTCGGCATGCCCGGCAGTCAGCAACGTCGCGACGCAGGTCGTGCGCAGCGTCGAATGCATCGTCTTGTCGCTGCTGACGATCTTGTCCGCGGCGGCATCGTTGGGGTTGGCCAGCAACCGGGTGATCGCCGCGCCCATCGGGGCGGGGGTGGATTGTGCCGTGGCGGTGAAGAAGGCGCGGGTCGTATCGCTGAACTTGACCGGGAATTCGTATCCGCGGATCGCCTCCAGCGCATCGGCCAGTTCGTAGATCGCATTGTCCGGCACCGGCTGTGAACTGTGCCCGCCCGGGTTGGTCGCCAAAAGCGTATAGTTTTGCGCGGCTTTCTCGCCGACCTGCATCGCCAGCACCTGCTGCTTGCCGTCGCCGTCCAGCCGCCCGCCGCCGCCTTCGTTGAGCACGAACTCCGCCGCGATCAGATCCGGCCGCGTCTTGGCGAGATATTGTGCTCCGTTCCAGGCGAAGGTGGTTTCCTCGCCGCAGGTCAGCGCGAGCTTGATCGTCCGCCTGGGCTTGTACCCGGCCTGTTTGAAGCGGATCATGCTGTCGGCCCACACCGCCGCCATCGCCTTGTCGTCCACCGTGCCGCGGGCGTAGTAATAGCCGCCTTCCTCGATCAGCTTGAACGGATCGCGGATCCAGTCCTCGCGCTTCGCTTCGACGACGTCGAGATGGCCCAGGAGCAGCATCGGCTTGGCGTTCCTGTCGCTGCCTGGAAGGACCGCGACGAGCCCGCCCTCCTTCGGATGATCGGGCACGGAGAATTGCGTGATATCGGCATCGGCATAGCCCGCCGCCTTCAACCGGGTCGCGATCTGCGCCGCCGCCTGCGTGCAGCTGCCGGCCGAGAGCGTCGTGTTGGTCTCGACCAACTCCTTGTACAGGCCGAAGAAGGTCTGCTGGTCCGGCGTGAGCGCGGTTTGAGCCGCCGCCGGTTGCACCATGACCGATGCGATGACCGCACTCGCCAGACCCGTCGTCAATTTCCGCATGCCGCGCCCCTTATGTCGTTTCGTCGCGCAGCGTACCGCACCGGACGATCAAAGCAACGGGGGGCGGCGCTCCGTCGAACATTCGGCGGGGCGCGGGGTCAGAACCGGCGGGGCAGGGCCAGGCGCAACTCGCGGTTGGGGAAGTCGATGAAGACACGCCGAAACAGCCGCAGCGCGTCCATGCCGAGCAGCAGGGCCGGTTTGTCCTCCAGCCCGAAGCGCGCGAACGGTGCCGCGTCGGCGAAGGCGATCGGCAGATTGTCGAAGCCGATCGCACCGAGCTTGACCTTGCTGATCTGGGTATATTCCGCCTGCATCGTCTGCCCGGTCACGCTCATCAGCTTGATCGTCTGCATCGCGCCGGTCCGCACACGCCGCCGCAGCGCCAGATTGCCCAGCGTGATCGGGGTTCCGGTATCGAGGATCACGCGCACCCGGATATCGCCGTAGAACGCATCGGTGACGACGAGCTGACCGAACATGCTCCTGGCGCGCACCACGATCTCGTCCGGTCCGGCACGTTCGCGCGTCCTGCGCCGGACGGCGGGCAATACCGTCATGTCCTTCCGGTCGAAATCGATCGCCAGCGCGCTCTCCTGCAACGTGTCGATGCCGATCAGGCCGGGCGCACCGAGATGTTCGGCGTCGAGCGACGGCGCCTCGATCTGGCTGCCGCCGAACGCCCCGACCCTGATCAGCGGGATGATCACCGTCGCCGCGTTGCCCGAACCGGTCATCGTCGTCATCCGCACGTCCGGTCCGGGCTGCAGCTTCAGCGTGCCGGCCAGTTCGCGCGAGATGACCGTACGCTGCGCCCCGGTATCGACGATGAAGCGATATGGCCCGGCGCCGGAAATCGTCACCGGCAGCGTCATGCGCTCGTCGATATCGTCGAAGACGAGCACCGGCGGGGGCGGAACGGTGGTGGTATCGATCGGCGCCTGGACAGCCGGCACGACGATCGGGGCCGCCGGCGGCGCGGTCAGCAAGATAGCGGCCAGGGCAGGCACGATCGACATGACGCGAAAGCTGCGCCCGATCCGGACCCTTTGCAAGTGGTTGGCAAGACTCCCCTAATCAGTCCAGCCGCATCGCCACTTCCGCCAGCGCCTCCGCCTCGATCAGCAACGCGTCGTCCGCCGTACCGGTCGCCACCTTCTCGCGGCCGATCAACGTCAGCACCGGCACCGCGAGCGGGGAGACACGCGGCAGATCGACATGCAGCATCGTTTCCGCCGCCCGGTCGAGCAGATTGGCGAGCCGCCCGACATCGGTCATCCGCGCACGCGCATCCGCCCAGGCCGCCTCCATCAGCAGGTGGCCGGGCTCGTACTTGCGCAACACGTCGTAGATCAGGTCGGTCGAGAAGGTGACCTGCTTGCCGGTCTTGCGCTTGCCGGGGTGCTGGCGCTCGACCAGGCCGCCGATCACTGCGACCTCGCGGAAGGCGCGCTTCAGCAGGTGCGATTGCTGCACCCAGTCGACGAACTCGTCTTCCAGTATGTCCGACGAAAACAACGCGGCGGGATCGGTGATCGGTTTCAGGCCGTAACAGGCCAGGGCATAATCGTTCGACACGAAGCCCAGCGGCTTCAGCCCCATCGTCTCCATCCGCCGCGTGACCAGCATGCCGAGCGACTGGTGCGCGTTCCACCCCTCGAAACTGTAGGCGATCATGTAGTGACGGTTTTCGTGCGGGAACGTCTCGACCAGCAACTGCCCCGGCTTGGGCAAGGTCGAGCGCTTGGCCTGCACTTCCAGCCACTCGCGCACGTCGTCGGGAAAGCGGTGCCATTCCACCGGTTCGGCCAGGAAGCGGCGCACGCGATCCGCCAAATTGGTCGATAGCGGCATGCGCGCCCCGCCATAGGTCGGGATGCGCGCCGGACGCGCGGTGGCGCGGACCAGCAGGTCCTCGGTGCTGATCCCGACGACCTCGAGGCTCATGCCGGCGAAGAAGAAGGTGTCGCCCGACGTCAGCGAGGCGGCGAAGCCCTCTTCCACCTTGCCCAGGCTGCGGCCGTTCTTGAAGCGCACCGTCAGCATCGTCGCCTCGACGATGATCCCGGCATTGAGACGATGCTGCGCGATGAATTTGGGATGGCTGACGCGCCACGTGCCGTCCGCATCCTGCGTCAGGCGGCGGAACTTGTCGTACGCCTTCAGGGCATAGCCGCCGTCGCGGATGAAGCCGAGCACGCGGCTGAACGTCTCGTCGGTCAGTGCCGAATAGGGCAGCGCCGACCGGATTTCGTCCAGCATGCCCGCTTCCTGGAACGGCGCGGCGCAGGCGCATGCCATGATGTGCTGCGCCAGCACGTCGAGCCCGCCGGGGCGGAAGATGTCGGGATCGAGCTCGCCCGCCTGTACCGCGTCCAGCGCGGCACGGGCTTCGAGATATTCGAAGCGGTTGCCGGGGACGAGCACCGCCTCGGACGGTTCGTCGAGCCGGTGATTGGAGCGCCCGATGCGTTGCAGCAGCCGCGACGATCCTTTCGGCGCGCCCATCTGGATCACGAGATCGACACCGCCCCAATCGACGCCGAGATCGAGGCTGGCGGTGGCGACGAGACCGCGCAGCTTGCCCGCGGCCATCGCGCTTTCCACCTTGCGCCGCGCCTCCAGGCTGAGCGACCCGTGATGCACGCCGATCGGCAACCCCATCGTGTTCGCCTTCCACAGATCCTGGAAGATCAGCTCGGCCAGGCTGCGCGTGTTGCAGAAGATGATCGACGTCTTGTGCGTTTCGATCTCGGCCATCACCTGCTCAGCGGCATAGCGCCCGGAATGCCCGGTCCACGGCACGCGCCCCTCGGGCAGCAGGATCGCGATGTTCGGGTCTGCACCGTTCTCGCCCTGGACCAAAGCGACCTGGTCGATATCCCCGTCCGGGGCGAGCCACCCGCGATAGCCATCGGTATCGTCCACCGTCGCCGACAGCGCGACGCGGCGTAGCGCGGGGGCGATCCGTTGCAGCCGCGCCATGCACAGGCTCAGCAGGTCGCCGCGCTTGCCCGTGGCGAAGGCATGGACCTCGTCCACGACGATCGTGCGCAGCCCCTCGAACATCAGGATGCTGTCGGGATAGCTCAGCAACAGACTGAGCGATTCGGGTGTCGTCAGCAGGATCTGCGGTGGCTTGATGCGTTGCCGCGCCTTGCGGTCGCTGGGCGTATCGCCGGTGCGCGTCTCGACGCGGATGTCGACGCCCATCTCCTCGATCGGCGTGATCAGGTTGCGCTGCACGTCCACCGCCAATGCCTTGAGCGGCGATACGTACAGCGTGTGCAGTCCGGCGGACGGGTGCTCGATCAATTCCGCCAAGGTCGGCAGGAAGCCGGCCAGCGTCTTGCCCGCGCCGGTCGTCGCGACGAGCAGCCCGTGCCGGCCGGCCCGCGCGACATCGAGCATCTCGAGCTGATGTCGGCGCGGCGCCCAGCCTTTCGCGGCGAACCAGTCGGTAATGGGGGCGGGAAGCGTCATTCCCGGCCGATATAGGGTGCCGGGTGCCGGTACGACAGGATGCGGGTCAACAGGATCGGCGGCGTTAGTGCGCCGCGTCCTTGCGCCGGCTTTCCTCGTCCAGCTCGCGGCGCAATTGCCGTGCGCCCTCGTCGGACTGCTCCTTCTGCCGCCGCGACATTCGATTGTTGAGGATCGCCCATAGCAGAACGCCGCCGAGGATCAGCGGGCCGCCGACGACCGCCAATAGCCAGGGTATGCTCGTATCCATCGCGTTGATTCCCTTGCGAAAATACCGCCAATTTCGTCACAGGCCGGATCAACGCCTTCTCCGCCCGAACGATCCCCCGAACGATGCCCCGAACGATCCGAAGGCCGCGCGATGCCGGGCCGAGCGGAACTTCGCCGCCTGCCGAACATAGTGGAGCGATGGCAAAGCTCGGCGACTGGATCGAACCGCATCCGCACGGCATCTATGTGAAGCCCGCCGACATCTGGGTCGATCCCTCGCGGCCGAGCCCGCGCGCGCTGGTGACGCACGGCCATGCCGATCATGCACGGGGCGGCCATGACGCCGTCTGGGCAACGCCCGAGACGCTGGCGATCATGGCGACGCGCTACGGCCCGCAATCGGGGCATCCGGTGGCGTATGGCGAGACGGTGAAGCTGGACGGCGATGTCGATGCGACTTTCGTGCCCGCCGGGCATGTGCTCGGTTCCGCACAGATCGTGCTGGATCATCGCGGCGAACGTGTCGTCGTATCGGGCGACTATAAGCGCCGCGCGGACCCGACCTGCGCGCCGTTCGAACCGATCAAGTGCGATGTGTTCATCACCGAGGCGACGTTCGGCCTGCCGGTCTTCCGCCACCCCGAGACCGGCGACGAGATCGACAAGTTGATGGCCGCGTTGCACGCCAACCCGACACGCTGCGTGCTGGTCGGCGCCTATGCGCTGGGCAAGGCGCAACGCGTGATCCGCGAGTTGCGCGATCGCGGGCATGCCGATCCGATCTACCTGCACGGCGCGGTGCAACGGTTGTGCGACCTGTACGTCGAACTCGGTGTCGACCTCGGCGAACTGCGCCCGGCGACCGATGCGCCCAAGGCGGACCTGATGGGCAAGGTGGTCGTCGCGCCGCCGGGCGCGCTCAACGACCGCTGGTCGCGTCGCCTGCCCGACCCGATCACCGCGATGGCCAGCGGCTGGATGCGCGTCCGCCAGCGCGCGGTGCAGCGCAACGTCGAACTGCCGCTGATCCTGAGCGATCATGCCGACTGGGACGAACTGACCGACACGCTGACGGAGATTGCACCGAAGGAAGTCTGGGTCACGCATGGCCGCGAGGACGCCTTGGTCCATTGGTGCATGACCCGCCAGATCAAGGCCCGCGCGCTGGCTTTGGTCGGCTATGAGGACGAAGATGATTAGATAAGCCGCAGCGAGGTTCAATCATGGCAATCGTACAACACACCGACCGGCGGGCGGAGCCGACAATCGGCCACAAAAGTGGCGCAAGAGGAAATAGCATGTTCGCTATCGTTTTCGATCTCGATCTCGATCTCGATCTCGATCTCGATCAACAAACTCTGCAGAACTCATACCATAATCCTAGTTATACCAACGCCTATTCGGATATTCGTCGCGTGCTGGAGCGCAGGGGGTTCGAGTGGAAACAGGGCAGCACCTATTTTGGGGACCAGTCTGTCGACGCAGTGGCTTGTGTGCTCGCGGTTCAGGATCTCGCGAAGCAATATACTTGGTTTACTCCTTCCGTACGGGATATCCGCATGCTGAGAATTGAAGACAATAACGACCTGATGCCAGCCATCGTATAGTCAGCCATTACCCTCCAGCGCCTTGGCGCGGCGGCGTTGCACCGAGGAACCGATGCCGAGCGACTCGCGATATTTCGCCACCGTCCGGCGGGCAATCTCGAAGCCCTTGGCGTTGAGCATTTCGACCAAAGTATCGTCGGACAGGATCGTCGTGCCTTCGCCGGCGATCAGCGTGCGGATCGCCGCCTTGACCGCCTGCGCCGACACCGCATCGCCGCCTTCGGAGGACTGGATCGCGCTGGTGAAGAAAAATTTCAGCTCGAACAGGCCGCGCGCGCAGGACAGATATTTGTTGCTCGTCACGCGGCTGACGGTCGATTCGTGCATCTCGATCGCTTCCGCCACCTGGCGCAGCGTCATCGGCTTGAGATGCGCGACGCCGTGCAGGAAGAACGCTTCCTGCTGCTTGACGATCTCGGTCGCGACCTTGACGATCGTACGCTGGCGCTGGTCGAGCGCCTTGACCAGCCAGTTGGCGCTGGCGAGCATCTCCCCGAGCCATGCCTTGGACGCCTTGTCCTGCTGCCCGCCGGACAGTTCGACATAATAGCCGCGGTTGATCAGCAAGCGCGGCAGGGTGGCGGCGTTGATCTCGATCGCCCAGCCATCCTTGCCGCCGATCGTCCGGCGCGCGATGAACACGTCCGGCGTGACGGCCTGGGTGGGCTCGCCACCGAACCGGCATCCCGGCTTCGGATCGTAGCTGCGCAATTCGCGGATCATGTCCGCCATGTCCTCGTCGTCGACTTCGCAGATGCGCTTCAACCGGCCCAGTTCGCCACGCGCGAGCAGATCGAGATGATCGATCAGCCGCGCGATGCACGGGTCGTAGCGGTCCGCCTCGATCGCCTGCAATTTCAGGCATTCCGCCAGATCGCGCGCGCCGATGCCGGTCGGCTCGAACGTCTGGATGATCGACAGGACATGTTCGACCCGGGCGAGCGGCACGCCGAGCCGATTGGCGATCTCCAGCAACGGCACCGTAAGGTAGCCGCATTCGTCGATCTGGTCGATCAGATGTGCCGCGATAAAGGCGTCCGCGCCGTCCACCACCGGGCCGGCCTGCGCCAGCAGGTGATCCGCCAGGCTGAGGTCGCCGGCCGCGAACGAATCGAAATCCGGTCCGTCCTCGCCGGACCCGCCGCCGCTGGAACCGCTCACCCCGAGCGAGCCGTCCATGCCGGCGCCGGCCCCGTCGGCCGGGCTGTCGTGGTGGAAGCTTTCGGCGGTGAAATCGACATCGAGCGACGCTTCGCCGGTGGCATCGCCGCCCATCACCAGTTCGTCGGCGGTGGCCGGCTCGCTGCGCGGCTCGGCCGGCGCCTCGCGTTCGAGCGTCGGACCATCATCGTCGGCGGCGGACGATTCGAGCAGCGGATTGCGCTCGATCTCCTCGGCGATGAAACCCTCGACCTCGAGATTGCTCAGCGCCAGCAGGCGGATCGCCTGCTGCAGCTGCGGCGTCATCACCAGCGATTGCGACTGGCGAAGATCGAGGCGGGGCGCGAGACTCACGTGCCGAAGGCCGGGCGCAGGGGGCGGAGGAGGGCGGCCATGGGCTAGAGCGAGAAGCCCTCGCCCAGATACAGCCGGCGCACATTGGCGTCCGCGACCAGTTCGGCCGGCGACCCGGTGAACAGCACGCGGCCGTCATAGATGATATAGGCACGATCGACGATATCGAGCGTCTCGCGGACGTTGTGATCGGTGATCAGCACGCCGATGCCGCGATTCTTCAACTGGCAGACCAGATCGCGAATGTCCGAGATCGAGATCGGGTCGATGCCGGCGAACGGTTCGTCGAGCAGCATGATCGAGGGTTCGGCGGCCAGCGCGCGGGCGATTTCCGCGCGACGGCGTTCGCCGCCCGACAGCGCCATCGCCGGCGCGTCGCGCAAGCGCGTCAGGCCGAACTCGCCGAGCAGCTTTTCAAGCTTCGCGGCGCGCGCGTCCTTGTCCGGCTCGGCCAGTTCCAGCACGGTAAGGATGTTCTTCTCGACCGACAGGCCGCGGAAGATGCTCGTTTCCTGCGGCAGATAGCCGAGCCCGAGGATCGCGCGGCGGTACATCGGCAGCCCGGTGATGTCGTCGCCGTCCAGCATGATGCGGCCCGAATCCGGTTTCACCAGCCCCATCACCGAATAGAAGCACGTCGTCTTGCCTGCGCCGTTCGGCCCGAGCAGCCCGATCACCTCGCCGCGCCCGACACTGACCGAGACGTCGGTCAGCACCACGCGCTTGTCATAGGATTTCGCGATCGACACCACGGCGAGGCCACGCGCGGCCGGCGTTTCGTGGATCGGCGGCATCGCCTCGAGGATCGCTGTGTCGGTCATCTGCTCGACTGCTCGCATCTTGGGGTTAGCATAAGCTTACCGGAGTCGATCTGGCAGGCTTCGTGCATGCCTCATGCCGCAGACCGCGACCGGTTGGAAGAGTCTAGCGCCGAAACCCGCTCCTCACCCGCCGCATCTGCGCGGCACGCGGCTCAGTTCGTCGCCGGCGTATCGCGTTTCGGAACGGAGAAGCGACCGGTCACGCGGCCGCCCGGCGCCGTCGTGGTCGTCCCGTCACCATTCTTGCGCCCGCCCGCGACCGACGATCCGTCGATCACAGCGCGGCCAGTGTCCAGGTTGATCGTCAACCGCCCGCCATTCACCGTGTTTCCGCCCTGCGTCAGCGTGACCGCGCCGAGCATCGTCACCACCCGGCGGTTCAGATCGTAGACCGCGAAATTGCCGCGCGCGGTCTGGTCGGGGCGCGTGACGACGACGTTGCCGGCCGCGTCCAGCCGCGACACCTGCGGACTGCCGTCGATCACCTGGCCGGTATAGGACACCGTCATGCGCGCCGAATTCAGCGTCATCTCCGCCTGCTTGACCGACACGTTGCCCGACAGGACCGCGCGATTGGCCTTGTCTTGCAATTCGATATGATCCGCCCCGAAGTCGATCGGCGCGTTGGAATTGTGCCGCGTTTGCGCCGAAACGGCGGCGGCGCCCAGCAGTGCAACCAATGGCAGCGCGCTTGTCAGGATCAGGCGGAGGTTCGACATGGCGGCTATTTCGCCCTTCCCGGCACGATCCGCAAGCGTGCGTTGCCGTCCAGCGTCACGACATGCGTCTCAAGATCGGCCTTCATCGCATTCGCGCTGAACGTTCCCTGCGGCACCGTGCCGGTCACCGCGCCGCCGCTCTGCAATTTGCGCGTCTTGAGATCGACGGTCGAATCCTGCGTGTCCAGCCGATATCCGCCGGCTGCCTTGAACAGGATCGGGCCGTCCATCATCACCTGCTCGGTCGTCATATTGTAACGGCCATTGTTCGCGACGAGGCTTGCCGGTCCATCCGGCAGCTTGATCGCCGCCGACAGCGTCCGCAGCCGCACGATCGGTTCGGACGAGCTCTTCTGGATCGCCGATCCGGCGGTGAGCGCGAAGGGCTGGCCCTTGCCGTCTTCGCCGCGATAGCGTGCCTGCTGGATGCGCAACCGTTCCTGCGCGACCTCGACCTTGTTCTTGTCGAGCAGGAACGACACGTCGCCGCGCATCGTCAGCGGCGCCATGACGAGGAACGCGGCGAGGATGCCGATCGCCACGGGCAAAGCGACGCGCGAGACTCCCACCAACCGATCGTGCCGGCTGCCCGGCGCCGCCCAGATCTGCCGTTCGGAGCGGACCTGCGCCGCGATGTCAGACATGGGCGAAGATATCGGCTTCGGGCCAGCCGGCGAGATCGAGTTCGGCACGATGCGGCAGGAAGTCGAAACAGGCCTGCGCCAGCGCGGCGCGGCCTTCGCGCTTCAGCCGCCGGTCCAGTTCGTCGCGCAGGCGGTGGAGGAAGCGGACGTCGGACGCGGCATAATCCTTCTGCGCCTCGGACAGCACCGGACCGCCCCAGTCGGACGATTGCTGCGCCTTGGAAATGTCCTGTCCGAGCAGTTCGCGTACTAGCTCCTTCAAGCCGTGCCGGTCGGTATAGGTCCGCACGAGCCGCGACGCGATCTTGGTGCAATAGACCGGGGTCGCGTCGGTCTTGAGGTAATATTTGATCGCCGCGAGATCGAAACGTCCGAAATGGTAGAGCTTAACCCGGCCCGGATCGGCCAGCAGCGCGCGCAGGTTCGGCGCGGCATAATCGCTGCCCGGCGAGAAGCGGACGAGATGCTCGTCCGGCCCGCCATCGGACAATTGCACGACGCAGAGCCGGTCGCGCGGCGTCAGCAGCCCCATCGTCTCCGTATCGACGGCGATGTCGGCACCCTCGGCGAATATTCCGGCGGGCAGGTCTTCTTCATGCAGATAAACGGTCATTTCCTCCGCCTAGCGGCGAACGGATGAATGCTCAATGGCGAGTCGCTTTCGCGGCTGCCTTCCGTTCCCGTGCGCGGCGCGACCAGATGTTCAGCCCCTCGACGCCGCCGGAAAATGCCATCGCGGCATAGATATACCCCTTCGGGACGTGCGCGCCGAACCCTTCCGCGATCAACACCATGCCGATCATCAGCAGGAAGCCCAGCGCCAGCATCACCACCGACGGATTGCGAGTGATGAAGTTGCCGAGCGGGTCCGCCGCCAGCAGCATCGCCAGCACCGCGACGATCACCGCGACATACATCACCTGCACATGCTCGGTCATGCCGACCGCCGTGAGGATTGAATCGATTGAGAAGACGATATCGAGCAGCAGGATCTGCACGATCGCGGCGGCGAACGTCAGTTCGGCGACCTTGCCCGAGGCGAGCGCGGCATCCGATTCGTCCTCGTCCACGCTGTGGTGGATTTCCTTCGTCGCCTTCCACATCAGGAACAGGCCACCGGCGATCAGAATCAGGTCGCGCCACGAGAATGCAGTTTCGAACGACGGTTCGCCGTGGCTGCCGGTCGGACCGACGATGCCGAGGTCGAAGACCGGCGCGGTCAGCGCGACGATCCAGGCGATCGCGGTGAGCAGGGCGAGGCGCATCACCAAAGCGAGCCCGATGCCGAGCTTGCGGGCCTTGCCGCGCTGATCCGCCGGCAGTTTGTTCGACAGGATCGAGATGAAGATCAAATTGTCGATGCCGAGCACGACTTCCATGACGATCAATGTCGCCAGGGCCGCCCAGGCCGCCGGATCGGACAGGAGTTCCATCGTCGACATGCGACAGGCTGTGCCGTCCATACCCCCGGCCTGCAAGCTTTGATGCGAACTGTGCCCCATTTTGGACGAATTCGTTCGCAGGACTGGTGTTTTTAGGGTAGACCGACTCGGTGGCACGATTGGTTTGGTGTCCGGGAACCTGCGCTTTTCGCTCGGCGCCCAGGTTTCATAGGCAAGTTGGGCGGACCGGGAAGACGAACAGGGCATGAGTTTCGATAAAGGACGCCGCGGGGATCGCGGCGGGCGTGGCCGCGATAAGCGCGACGGTTTCGGCGGCGATGATTTCGGCGGCGGCAGCAGCTTTGGCGGCGGTGATCGCTTCGGCGGTGGCGGCGACCGGTTCGGCGGCGGTGGCGATCGCTTTGGCGGCGGTGGCGGCGGCGGTGATCGCTTTGGCGGCGGCGGCGGGGGTGGTGGCTTCCGCAGCGGCGGCGGTGGTGGCGGCGGCTTTGGCGGCCCCGGCGGCGGCGCAGGTCGCGGCATGCCTCCCCAGGTCGTTGGCGAAGGCACCGGCGTGGTCAAGTTCTTCAACGGCCAAAAAGGCTTCGGCTTCGTCGTTCGCGACGATGGCGGCGAGGATGTGTTCGTGCACATCAGCGCGGTCGAGCAAGCCGGCCTGACCGGTCTGGCCGAGGGTCAGCCGCTCGGCTTCACCCTGGTCGATCGTGGCGGCCGTATCTCGGCGACCGATCTCAAGATCGAGGGCGAGCCGATGGCGGTGACCGATCGCGGGCCGCCGCGGGATCGTGACGCAGCTCCCGGCGGCGCGCCGCGCGGTGGTGCAGGTGGCGCTGGCGGCGGTTTCGGCGCCGCACCGCAGCGTCAGCTGACCGGTGAGAAGGCCACGGGCACCGTCAAGTTCTTCAACGCGATGAAGGGCTTCGGCTTCATCCAGCGCGACGACGGGCAGCCCGATGCGTTCGTGCATATCTCCGCCGTCGAGCGTGGTGGCATGACCAGCCTGAACGAAGGCGACCGGCTCGAATTCGAGCTGGAAGTCGATCGTCGCGGCAAGCATGCAGCGGTGAACCTGACCTCGATCGCGTAAACGCGTCGATCTTAGGTGTGAGGAATAGACCCGGCGGGCCTTTCGGTCCGCCGGGTTTTTCTTTGCGCTATCGGGTTGGGTGACGCTGGGAGATCGGGCGTCGGGCGTCGGGCGTCGGGCGTCGGACGCTGAACACCGGACATCGGATGTGGAATGCGGGGGGCAGGACCGCGATCTTGAGCGCCGCATGCTAGCCGCGGATCGAAACGTTCCGGTTCATCTCACCCCGCCCGTTCGCTCCAAGCGAAGTCGAGAAGCCTGCGTCATATGTCGCGACAGGTTTCTCGACTTCGCTCGAAACGAACGGGTTGGGTGAGGGTTTGGGCCCCGGCCACCCCGGCCACCCCGGCCACCCCGGCCACCCCGGCCACCGCGCCGCCAGCCGGCCGCATTATCGCCACGTTGAGCCGGGCATAAGCGCGCGACACACGGCGCGAGGAAAGCAGATGTTCTGGTCGATGATCATCGCCTTGCAAGCCGCTCCGGTGTTGAGCGATGGCCAGCGGTTCGATCCGGCCGCCAGCACCGTGCACGTTCCGCTCGGGCTCGACCGGCGCTGCGACGCCGACCTGCATCCCGATGAAGTCGTTGTCTGTGGTCGAAACGATGATCGCTATCGCCTGCCGCTCCCGGTCGAGCACATCCCGATCGAACGGGCGAGCGGCGACTCGCGAGGCGGGCTGGCGGCGATGACGCCGAACGGCGCGTGCGGCATCTTCGCGGGCGAACGCCGCTGCGCCAAGCGGGAAGCGGCGCAATATGGCTATGGCAAAGGTCGCGATCCGATCACGATACTGACGCGGCTCGCCAAAACGGTGGCGGACCCCGACGCGGAGTGACCGACCGGGCGGCGTAGGATGGTGGCTTTTCTTTAGCCGACCTGCTGCCTTTCTACGCTGAAGGCAAAGCTGCCGCGTGTTAGGCCGGATCTTTCCCAAGGAGGTATTTCATGCGCCACACTCTTGCCGCCGTCGCCGTTGCCTTGGCGGCCGCCGTCGCGCCGGCCAGTCCATCGAACGCCGCCACCGCACCGCGCATGCCGATCGCCAGTTTCGAGCAACTCGCGAAACCGTTGCCGCTGCCCTATGACGAGAAGGCCAATGCCAATGCGCAGGTCGCCGCGGCCAAGGCACGTGCCAAGGCGCAGCGTAAGTTGCTGCTGATCGACCTTGGCGGGAATTGGTGCCTCGACTGCCGCCTGCTTGCCGGGACGATGGACACCGCCGCGCTCAAGACCTTCCTCGACAAGCATTATGTCGTCGTCACCGTCGATATCGGCCGGTTCGACAAGAACCTGCAGGTGCCGGCGCATTACGGCATCACCAAGCGGCTCGAAGGCGTGCCGAACCTGCTGATCGTCAATCCTCGCACGGACACGCTGATCAACGCCGGCCGTACTGCCGCGCTCGCCGACGCGCGCAGCATGAGCCCGCAGGGCCTAGCCGACTGGCTCGCGCAATGGGTGAAGTGACCGGCTGATTGACCGTCCGCGCGCCGTCCGATCAGGCGATCAGGCGATCAGCCGGCGCAACCCGGCAACCGTATCCGCCTCGGCCGCCGGCTTGTCGGTGCGGATGCGCGCGATGCGCGGAAAGCGCATCGCGACGCCCGATTTGTGTCGCTTCGATTCGTGGATCGAATCGAACGCTATTTCCAGCACCAGCGTCTTTTCCACTTCGCGCACCGGGCCGAACCGAGCCCGCGTGTGCCCGCGCACGAACTTGTCGAGCATCTTCAATTCTTCGTCGGTGATGCCGGAATAGGCCTTGCCGACGGGAAGCAACTCGCCATCCTCGGTCCAGCAACCGAAGGTGTAATCGCTGTAGAACGAGGATCGCCGGCCCGAACCGCGTTGCGCGTACATCATCACGCAATCGGCGGTCAGCGGATCGCGCTTCCATTTATACCATAAGCCGACCCGCCGCCCGGTGACATAAGGGCTGTCGCGCCGCTTGAGCATCACCCCCTCGATCGCCGCATCGCGGGCACCGGCCCGAATGCCCTCCAACGCGGTGAAATCCTCCGCCTCGATCACCTGGCTGAGATCGAACCGGTCGGGGTCGAGCCGCGCGACGAACGCTTCCAGCCGCTGCCGCCGTTCGGTCCATGGCAATTCGCGGAGATCCTCCAGACCGTCGAACAGGATGTCGTAGACGCGGACGAAGGCGGGATAGTCCGTCTGCATCTTGGCCGAGACGATCTTGCGTCCCAGCCGCTGTTGCAGTGCGTTGAAGCTTGCCGCGCCGCCGCCATCCTCCAGCGTGCCGCCCTGATGCTCGCCTTTCACCAGCAATTCGCCATCGATCACGCCCGGCGTGGCGAAAGCGCGGGCGACGTCGGGGAAGCTGCCCGTCACGTCGTCGCCCGTGCGACTGAACAGGCGCGTCTCGCCCGCGACATGCACGATCTGCACGCGGATCCCGTCCCATTTCCATTCCGCGGCATAGTCCTTGAGATCGACCCGGGCGTCGTCCAGCGGATGCGCCAGCATGAACGGGCGGAAGACCGGCACGTCGGCGGCGGTCGGCTGCTCGCCCACGCCCTCTGCCCAGGCGAACAGGCTGGCATATGGCGGCGAGATGCCGTGCCAAACCTCCTCCACCGCCTCCACGTCGAGGGCGAACGCATTGGCCAAAGCGGTCTTCGCGAGCCGCGCGCTGACGCCGATGCGGAGCGCCCCGGTCGCCATCTTTAGCAAAGCGAAGCGTTCTTCCGCGTCCAGCCGGTCGAGCATGCCGGCCAGGGCGGCTGGCGCATCGGAGCGGGAGAGCGAGTTGAGCGTATCGACCGCCTGCGTGATCGTCAGCGGTTCGGCCTCCGGCGGGGGGGCGAGCGGCGTCGGCCACAGCAAGGCGATCGTCTCGGCGCTGTCGCCGACATATTCGCGGCTCATGCGGTACAATATCGGATCGACCCGCGCCTCGATCAGCCCGCGGATCACCGCCGGCTTGACCGATGGCAGGTCGATATCCCCGGTCAGCGCGGCGATCGCCCAGCCGCGATCGGGATCGGGCGTGACGCGCAGGTAATCGCCGATCAGCTTCAGTTTCGCATTGCGCGAGCGTGTGTAGATGAGGGCATCGAGCAGATCGGCAAAAGCGCGCATCAGCCGACAACGCATGGCGCGGGCTTCGCGCTCCCGCTAGGACGATCACCGTGCGCCCGTGGGTCAAAATTGTCGCCACGACGGCGTTGGTGCCGATCGTCATCGCCTTGGCGGTGGCGCTGTATGGGCTGTCGGAGGCGAGGCGCGACCCGATCGTGCGGCAGGCGCGCATCCCGCTGACCGATTGGCCGGTTGGTGCCGCCCCGGTCCGTGCGGTGCTGATCAGCGACGTGCATCTCGGCAGCCTCGCGATGGACCGGGGTCGCCTGGATCGGATCGTCGATCGGATCGACACGCTCAAGCCCGATATCGTCCTGATCGCGGGCGACTTCATCAACGGACATGAGGCCGGTCAGGCCCGGCGTTCGGAGCGCGATCTGGGGGCGGCGTTGAACCGCCTGCACGCGCCGCTCGGTGTCGTCGCGGTGCTCGGCAATCACGATTATTATACCGACGCGCAGGTCGTGCGGCGTGCGCTCGCGCGGGCGAACGTCGCTGTGCTTCGCAACGAGGCGATCCGTCGCGGTCCGCTGACGATCGGCGGGATCGACGACGTGCAGCATCATCACGACGATCCGGCGGCAACGTTGCGGGCGATGGCGCGACTCGACGACTTGGCTCCAGCCGGTGCAGGCGCGAGAGTGATACTGGTGCACGATCCGGAACTCGTGCCGAGATTGCGCAAGCCTAGGGTCGAGCGGCGTCTGCCGGATATTCGCCCGCGTGTCGTGCTCGCCGGGCATACGCATTGCGGGCAGGTGGCACTTCCGGGGCTAGGGCCCATCCTGACGATCCTCTCCCCGGGCGACACGTTCTTCTGCGGCCCATCCCGCGTCGGACAGGATCGCCTGCTCGTTACCAGCGGCCTCGGTACGAGCATCCTGCCGATGCGCATCGCGACACCGCCGGACCTCTGGCTGATCACCTTCGGTCCTGTCGTGCGACCAACTCCGGCGCCGATCAGGGCGCCCGGCTGATCCGAGCGCCCGTCGCGATCAGGCGTTGCGGCTGGCTTCGAACAGGAACCAGGCACGTTCTTCCGCCTGGTCGGTCCAGTCGTCGAGGATTCCGCTGGTCGCATTGTCCTTCGCCTCGTCGACGATATCCTTCGCCTCGCGCAACGCCTCGACCAGCTTGAGATTGTCGTCGCGCAGGATGTTCAGCATGTCGGACGCGGCGACGAACGCCTCGTCATTGTCGCTGATCGTCTGGTGGCGGGCAATGTCGCCGATCGAGCGCAACGTGGTGTTGCCGGTCTTGCGGACGCGCTCGGCGATCGCATCCGTCGTGCCGAGAATCTGCGTCGCCTGATCGTCGAGCATCAGGTGATAATCGCGGAAATGCGGGCCAGAGACGTGCCAGTGGAAGTTCTTCGTCTTGAGGTACAGCGCGAAGCTGTCGGCGAGGATACCGTTCAGCGCCTCGGCGACGGATTTTGCGGCATTGCCCTTGATGTCTGTGGGGGTTTTCAGCGGTGCGGTGGCATCGGCCATTAGAATCATCCTGTCATTCGGGAACGGGTTCGTTGCGATAACGATCCGATGGTCGATTCGCTCCGATGACCCCGGGAATATGCTGCGATCACAGTGATCGACAAATCAGATCAGCCGAATGGCACCCAGCGTGAGAATCACGCCTACGCAAACGAACAGGCCGGCAACGGCGAAGCGCAGCGCCGTGAGCGGTACCTTCCAACGGGCGTCCTCGCCGGCCAGGATCGCCGGGATCGCGACTGCCATCCCCCCGATCGTGGCGCCGACCGCGGAGAGGACAGGCGAGGGGCTTCGCGCCGTGATCGCCATGACGATGAACTGGCTGCGATCGCCGAGCGCCAGGATGAATATGCCGCACAGGCTGGTGGCGAAGGCACCGATCTTCCAGCGATCGAGCGCTCCCGGCGGCTTGATCGGAATCAGGCAGGCAAACCCCGCGAACAGCAGGGAAAATGCGAGGAACAGGTCGCGCGCATTGGGGGACATGTGCGGCGCGACCAGCAGCCCGCTGGCCGCCGCGAGCGCGTTGCCGCCCGCCAGCGCGATCGCCGTGCCCAAAATCACCGCGCCCGGGCGGGCGAACCGCGTGGCGAGGATCGCGGCAAGCCACGGCGTGCGGTCGGTCGCCTGCGCCAGCATCGCCGCGACCAACGCCGCCATCAATGCATCCACGTGCCTATCCGAACAACCGGACCGAGCATGCCGCGCGGTAGGTGTCACAGGCGGCGGCGTCGTGCCGTTCGCTCGACACGGCATCGCGCAGGATCGCCATCCAGCTCTGGATCAGCGGCCCGCGTTCGCCGTGCATCAAGGCCATCTTCACCGCCTGCGCGACGGTGACGGCGGGATGCATGCCGTTGCGATGGGCGATGTCGCGGATCGCATCGATCTCGCGCGCCAGGTCGTTCGAGCGTTTCGGCCCGATACAGGCGGCGATATAGCCGTCGAGCAGCCCGATTCGCGCCGCAAGGTCTTTCCGTACGTCCGCCGCCGCCGCCTGTGCCATGCTCGTCCCCCCGTGAAGGTGCGAGCGTGCATCATGGGGAGTGAACAGGCGGTAAATGGCACGTCCGGACCACGCCGGACTTGACTTGCACTACCCTTTGCCCCAACGGACGCGGCTTGTGAGCGGCAGGCATGTCTGCCGCTTTTGCTTTTTTACAGATTCAGGAATTCGGGTCATGGCAAAGCCGACCACCGTCAAGATCAAGCTGCTGAGCACGGCAGATACAGGCTTCTTCTACGTCACGAAGAAGAACCCGCGCACCAAAACCGAGAAGCTCAGCTTCTCGAAGTACGATCCCGTCGTGCGCAAGCATGTCGAGTTCAAGGAAACCAAGATCAAGTAATCGGCTGGCGGCGCAGGCCGCCTGGCGATTGCCGGTATCGGACGAGAGCCGCGGGCACGAGCCTTGCGGCTTTTGTCGTTCGTCCGGCCGCTCGCTCCCGGGTCAGGGCAGCAACCCGCTCACCTCGTCGACGAACCGGGCGAGCGAGATCGGCTTCGACACGTACGAATCGGCGCCCGCGGCACGGATCCGGTCTTCGTCGTCGCGCCCGGCATAGGCCGTCACCGCCATGATCGGGATCGTGCGCAACGCGGCATCGGCCTTCAGCTGCAGGATCAGTTCGTACCCGCTGACATGCGGCAACTGGATGTCCATGATGACCAGATCGGGCGAGAAATCGCGCGCCCGGTCGACCGCCTCGCGGCCGTCGCGGACGCCTTCGGGCAGATATTCGTGCGCCCGCAACAGATCGCAGAACAGCTTCAAGTTGAGTTCATTGTCCTCGACAACGAGCACCCTTTTTGCCACGTCCGAACGATCCTTCCAGCCGATGAAATACGAGTGATAGGCAATGCGCGCGTCCGAGACAAATGAAGACGCCGCGGCGCTCGCGCTGCGTGCCATGGTATGGACGCTGTCCGAGCCGGAGCGTGCGCTGCGTCTGCTCGACATTACCGGCCTGACGCCGACCGACCTGCGCACCCGCGCCAGCGATCCCATCGTGCTCGCAGCGACGCTGGGCTTCCTCGAGAATCACGAGCCGGACCTGATTGCCTGTGCCGAAGCATTGGGCGCCGCGCCCGGCGCACTCGTTGCGGCGCGTGGAGAATTGGACGCATGAAGCCCCTGCTGATTACCGATTGCGACGAGGTATTGCTGCACATGGTGCGCCATTTCGGCGCTTATTGCCACTGCACAATCTACCTTGCCAACCACGACCCTGAAGTCTACCGCTGGCCCCGACCCTTCCT
>Ga0160428_1000845_pt1 | contig 28405 bp, 4 predicted proteins | sample SolpanmetagenomM_FD_108198 | JGI IMG/M metagenome (GOLD analysis project Ga0160428, IMG submission 108198) | Solar panel surface microbial communities from Lawrence Berkeley National Laboratory, California, USA - M | ecosystem: Engineered > Built environment > Solar panel > Unclassified ... | reverse complement strand
GATTCGTTTAGTAGTAACTCCTACCTAAGCGAGGAGTCGTTCTCTATTAATTAGAGGGCGCTTTCTCTTAAGCCGCAGCTACTATTTGTTATAATATAGTTATAAACTATTAATAATATGGGTATAATATTATATTATTATAAAGTATGAGTATAATATGGAGGAGTATTGCTACTAGCTAGCATTTTATTATAATATGTAAACGGCCATGTCACGTGATTTAAACCTCCATATCTTACTACTACGCTATAAGAGTGTTCGAAAACCCTTATAAACAGTATTGCCATACTGTTTTATAACAGAACTTCTCTATAATAATACGAAAGTATATATACGATAAAGCAAGGAATATTATCTAGAAATATACCCTAAATCTCTACGAGAAATAGGCTCGTTCCCTTAATAATAATTTAATTATAATCTAGCTATATAAGAGTAAGTATACTTACTATCTTAGTCTATCTAATAAGTACCGTATAAGATAGGTTTTACTTAAAGATAACTCTCTAAAGCTTATAATTTTAACTATTATTAGTAGATAGATTATACTTAAGCGCCGCCGCCTATACCAACTCGTATTTATAAGCCTTAACGGGTTACTAAGAAGAAATAATATAATACTAACCTTTAGCGCTAACGTAAAGAGAATCGAATTACTTTAAAGATATTAGCCTAAATAGTACTAAGCGAAAACTTCTATATTATAAATACGTTAATAGAGAAGCGCTTAAGGATATAACTTAAAAGGCTACTACTATTACTACTACTTAAAAGTCTTATATTTAATTAAATAGTCCTAAGAAGAAGGCCCGTAGTAAGATAGCTATTAAAGTAGATACTAGAGAGAAGTATCTTATTTAACGACTTCTTAAGAAGTCGATAAGTTATAATATTAAACAACTAATATAGTAGTAGAAGTACTTTAAAATATCGCTAAAAGTATAGTTTTACTAGGCTAGTAGTACGTTAAAAATTAATATCCTCTACTCTTTTATAGATTCTAATAGTATCTTAAAAACTTACCGCCTCCGTAATTTTTAGAGTCTAATAGTACTTACTCTTAAAACGTATTCTTTTAGTATAATATTACTAGTAATAGAGATACTAGTAGTAGAATTATTACTATTAGTAGAGGTATAACTAATAGCGGGGTTATTATTAGTAACCTAAAAAGTAGTATATCTTATATAAATCTAGAGTATAAATCTATACTTAAAATAGCTTAGTTTAGATAAGTTATCTCGCTTTATTTTAGCCTTACTAATTATAGTAGATTTACTAAAATAACTCTCCTTAGCCTTCTTCTCCTCTTTCTCTAGTAGCTTATTCTTAGTCTTCTCTAACGTACTATAATTATCCTCTTTAACTACTATATCTAGGTCTCTCTTTATCTTTAAACTAAGCCGCTAAGCGTAATAGTAGTAATAGTAGAATAAATATTAGACTATACCGAGCTCGTACCTATAAAGCGACGTTTATTTAAGAGAAGAATATATAGAATATATATAATATAACGCTTAAGCTATATACCTCTCTAAAAGATTAATAAGATCTCTCTAGAATAAAGTAATATCTAAATTTAGTAAGTAAAACGCCCGATAGTAGCTAAAATATCTTATAAGTTCTACGCTATAATATTAAATATTACTTTATCTAGTAAATTTAATAAAAAGTAGAAGTATAGTATCTTTATATATTTTAAAGTATAATATTAATATATCGTATTATATGGTAGTATCTCCTTACTGAAGTTTAGTAGGGGATTACTTATTCTAAGCGCGCTCGAAATATTCCCGATATTGGCCGTACTAATTTTAATATTGGCCGTATAACGTCCGCAATGATCCTCGTCTTAATTACAATAATCTTATAATAACATCCCCATTAAAACCGTACTCCCCGATAATACGTCCAACAATACTATAACACGGATAAAGACTATAGTACTACGAATATAGGCGTAAATAGAGAGAAGAGTTTCTCCTCAATTAATACTCTTAAGTGCTATTTCTACTATTTAGCCAATAGAAGACGAGCTCTTCTCTAGGGAGATACTCTACTAGATTATCTAATATATTCGCCGACGAGAACTCTACTATTATATCTTCGCTACTAATAGGTTATTATAGTTACTATAGGGAGGCCGTGCGATAATATGACCTCTTAGCTTACCTAGAGTATAATATATATCTTAACTTCCCGTAAGTAATAAACTACGTAAGTACCGTTTAAGCGTAGGTGGTATAAATAACGCTTCTAAACCTATAGAAAGATGCCGATAACGACTTCCCTTCGAGCGAAGCGACGATATAGCCTATAATAGACGAACCTAATTAACTCCTTACACTTACGGCTTATATAGTAGTAGTTTTATTAACGGCACGAGAAAGAGAGCGGTCTTCTACTAAGGAGATAAAGGACGAGGATATTAACGATAATAATAGATTATTTAGGAAGGGCTTTTACAGCGAATATAGAGATTACGATCTAGACGATATAGAGGGGAGAGTATAGATACTACGTAAGAGACGCTATATCTGAAGGGGATCCGAGACGCTAAAACAATAATCTATATAATTAACTTTATACTTATACGTGTTATCCGCTGTTTTCCGTATAGAACTGACATAATTCGACAGGATAGCATATAATAAATTCAATTCTCAGGTATTAAGATAAATATACAAAAACAGTAGCGCTAGAGCCATCCTTAAATAGTAATAAGTAATAAATATATACTATACCGAAGGTATAAATAAGCATAGTGTACGTAGTATATTAATTATATACACGAGGAACATTCGGATTCTACTAATCTATATATCGAAGTAGAAGATACCGCCTGAATTCTTCACGTCTTCTATTATTAGTAGATATAAATCCGTAATAAGTAGAGGAATCGAACTAGTAGTTTAATACTATACGAGCCTTACTATAAGGAGAGAAAGGTAGGCCGGTGAATACCTTCTATAACTCGATAATTTAATAATATCTTAATAATATATTAGACATACCCGCTAAAGGATTATAGACTACGGCTCCTAGAGGTGACGCGGAGGTCGGATTATTTAATAGAGGAACTGGCTATACTAGTAGAGAAACTAGATTATCTAGTAGAGGAACTAGCTATACTGGCGGAGGAACTAGCTATACTAGTAGAGGAACTAGCTACGATAGTAGAGGAGGTGGCTGCGTGACCGTTTATATTAATGCTGTAGATTGTAATATAAGATCTTAACTATAGATGTCGCTATATTAAGCGTGGGGTTCGATAGCCTGTAGGATAGTATAGGTCTAGTATAACTATTATCGTGTAAGTATTTGGTCGACTAGTCTATACTAAATACTATCGTTAGATAAATACTAATATTCGTAATAAACTCGTTAAAAGGCCATAGGCAGGTCAAGTAGAAAATCCCTGGAACTTGGCCCACCAAGATTATTGTTACTCGTTTTACCGCCATCGAGCCCGATTGCTATATAACTTAATCTGGTCTTCCTACTATCTATAATATTTAATACCTACAGCAACTACTAATATAGCTCTTAAATATTATTACGGACGTCCTTACCCGCGCCTAAGATAAACGGAAGAAGACTTAAAAAATATACATTAAAATAGACCTAGTATATACCGTTGCGGTATTGTGTCGGAATCCTCCTCCCTTCTAAAGTAGTAGCAACCCGCTAATATATAGCGATAGTAAGCCAGAAGTTAATAAAGGGTAGATCTTTCGCAAATAAGATAAAAGTGTCGACCGCGGAAGTAAGAACATTATACCTAGTACTAACGAGTAATACTAATTTACGTACGTTGTGAGTAGTATAAAATTAATTCATTAATAAAAATAATTCCCGAAATCGCAGAGACACTCCGTCGTCGCTAGGTGAAGTTTTAAACGGTGTATAATGGCTAGAACGGTACTGTGTAGTATAAGGGATACAATAGACATCCATAGACGCCGGGTTAAAGGTTCCCGATAGATTAATAATAGATTATTAGATAGGAAGATAATCGAGATTAATAAGATAGTAGTCTTTCTAGAAACGATAGGTAGTAGAAGTAACCGCAACTAGAGATCGGCCTTCTATATGGGACGGTCTACTAGATCTGGCTATAGGAATAATTAATAATGGTAATAGTCGATAAACGTCATCCTAAGCATAGTGAGGTGCGTAATATAAGAGTATTAATATATCGACGGGGAACTTAATTTCGCTAGGGGGAAACCTAAGTTTAGTATACTATAGAGGACTCGCAGATGGATCTCCTTAGACTATTAAAAAGTACGCGCTATGCCGAGCTATCGTCTGCTCGATATACGTTATTATATTTAAGTTTGGCGGTATAACATAAGGCATTAATCTTTCTACGAACATATATTTAGTGACGATAGAACCTTATAGAGTACTTATAAGAACGTAGAATAGATGGGCAATATAGCGCACAGTATTTGGCACTATAATAATAGTTGTGCCGTTAAGACCTGTATTATCTACTAAGCCTTAATTATCTATATTCCTACTATTAATATCCGGGGATAAATTAGAAGACGAAGAGCCGCTGGCGTACTATAGTAGAATATTCGGGTTTAGAATAGTGTCCGGAAGGAGAGGATTAATAGTATAGCTTACTAGAGAGCTAGTACCCGTAGGACGAGATCGATTAGAGGACTATAGTATTGCGGGCGGTTCGGAGTAGGACGGTGTCTGTCCTCGGGTATTTACTATACTCGAGATAACCGCCTAGGTATTATAGCCAATATCGTTATATGGCTAGGATAGAAGACTAAACCAGCGGTCTAAGTCCTTAATAGGGAAAGATTAAGTTATAGGACTATCTAATCCCGCATCGTATAGGCCTAGTTTATAAGGGGTAGAAGTACCGGCGCCTAATTTAGTAATATCGCTCGAATATTATCGAGTGGTGTTCTATAGACTAAGCTTACTAAAGACATACGGTGTATTAATAACGGTGCCTAATAAAGGCGCACTAGATAAAGTGTTAATAGTAGATACGCTATTAGTATTATATACTATAGTAGGCTGTTAATGCTTCTATCGTTTACGTTTGCAATAAGTATGAGAATTTTAATCGGTGGTAAAGGGGACTGCGTAACGTTTACTCGCGTTATTATACTTTACTAGAGGTTTAGGCGGCTCGTATACATTTTGATCGCGATAGAGTAGCTCCTCTCTTTCTTTAATTTTAAGGAAAATATAGCCGGCTACGGTAAATAGTGCGATGTACGAAGATATAGTTCCTTCTGTAACGTGCTGTTCGATAATTCTTATCTCCTTAACGATTAAGAGTTACTATCGAAAGTAGACCCGTTAGAGATTATTATCCGCGCTAGTATAGGCATCACTAGTTAAAGCCATCTTATATAAAGCTTTCCTAACTAGGCGTGGTAGGTCGATAACCTTATCTATATACTTAAATCCGGCTATCGCGAAGATATTTATAGTAATTAATATCTAACGATATTTAGTGTAATACTAATAGGAAGGTGTACGCTATAGCAAGGCGCTACTTATAGGATAATAAAGAGTTCCTTATTTAGAGACACGGGTTATAGACGCGAGAGTAGTTATATAAGAGATAATAATAGTAGAGAAGAGTAATAAGGGTAGAGTCTACTATAAGTATCTAAGATGGAGAAGAAGGTTGTTAGAGATCTAGAAGAAGGTTATTAGAGATAATAAAGAAGGAAGGCGAGAATAGATATTACGGGAGTAAGTTCGTCGTTAGTTATACCTTCCTTAAGCGCGTAACTACTATCGGAACCAAACGGCGGATTCGTAGAACTCGACGAAATAAATTAAATATAATTATCGAGGACTTTACTAGAAGAAACAAAGGGACGCTGGCTAATAAACTTAATATTCTAGATATATTTCGCTCTCAACTACAATAAATAGACGTATATTACTATTACACGATATAGCCCTATAAATGCCATTGCCTTCCAACGCACGATGTTTTAAATATATAAACTAACGCATCCGTCTATATGGGAGTTTTATACGGTAGATAGATATATATTAATATTATATAGTCTTGAATAATATAAAACTCGTTCTATATAACGCGCCGTTCAATTTAATAGAAATAACGTGTTTCTAAGGGTCTACCGCAAAATAGAGGGAGGATAGCGGTTAGCCGACGAGATCTATAGGAATATAGTAGCTTTAGATGGAACTAGTATTCCTATTTAAAATGGAGTAGATAAATATACTAATAATAAAGCAGGGATACGGGACTAGACAATGAACAAATAATAGATAAGATACATTATACACGCGATGTGACGAAAGAGTAAAAAAGTATAGCGAAAGGTAAACGGGGACAACGAAGGGAGGGGAGGGATAATAAAGGCTATAAAGGGAAAATAAAGGCTATAAAGGGAAAATAAAGGGTATAGAGGGAAAACGAAGGGTATAGAGGGAAAACGAAGGGTGGGGAAGGAAAACAAAGGCTATAAAGGGAAAACGAAGGGTGTAGAGGGAAAACGAAGGCTATAAAGGGAAAATAAAGGGTATAGAAGGGAAACGAAGGATATAGAGGGAAAACGAAGGGTGTAGAGGGAAAACGAAGGGTAGGGAGGGAAAATAAAGGCTATAGAGGGGAAACGAAGGGTGGGGAGGGAATATAAAGGCTGTAGAGGGAAAACAAAGGCTATAGAGGGAAAATAAAGGCTATAGAGGGAAAACGAAGGGTGAGGAGGGAAAACAAAGGCTATAGAGGGGAAACAAAGGCTATAGAGGGAAAATAAAGGGCGAATAAAGGAAAAGCCGTAAAGACGGTGTAACGTAATACGATTAAAATACTTGAACGCTACCGCAAAAAAGAGTAACTATAATTAACTTCCATTTCGACGCTATAAATATAAACCTATTAGTATACGATAGTAATTTAGCTAGTTACTTAATACACGTAAGGGACAGCACCGCTAATACTATAATACTATTAAATATACTCCTTATCGTCGACAGCGGCGATGCTTCGTGCCTTCTTCTTAATTTCTAAAGTCTCTTAATATTTATCGAACTAAACCTATAATATCTTAAAGAATAGCGTAGCAGCTAAATTCTTCTTAAGTTAACCCTTATCATACGCACGACGATTAATCTAATAGTTTACGATAAATATAAATCCGAAGACCGGGTTATTTTTCTAGCCTATACGATAGATACGAGCGAAAACCTACTCGCTCCTCTATAGTAAGGCGGAATCGGTGAAATAAATAAGATAACTGGCTTTATTTAGGGTAATTACTTCCGAAGTATATCCTTCGGAGGAGATAAGAATATCTACTCGGTCCGACGATAAATATAACTTATCGGTACTCTTATTTTTATAGTAGAAGTAACGCTGGAACCGACTAATTATAATATCTCGTTTAATTTAGTTACTTTTCTCTATAGTTACGACCCGTAAGGCTAGACGGGCGTAGTTAAGGATCTATTATAATATAAGTAAAATAAAATGCAACCGATACGTTATGTACTTATAACTCTGAGAATTATAACTTTAATTGGTGACTTCGTGATAATAACTATCTAACGACTCTCCTTTCTAGTATAATCCGGTTTACTTTATATTATATTAATAATGCGGTAAAGCTCGGGGAGTTTTGGGCTCGATTCCATAACATATTCGATCTATATATTACTACCTTTGGTATTTGGAACGATAGGGTCAGCCAGTCTTTTTTCGATAACCTCTATATCTTCTATACTAAGTGTAAGGTCGAAATCTATTACTATACGTGTAAAGGTAGAGAAACTATTATATACGAAGAGACGCTAGAGGCGGTGTATAGGCTATTACTTCTATTCTGGCTTATCCTTTTCGTTCTATTATATTATCTTACTTCGCTCGGCATAGCGCTTAGCTCTAAGATCTTCGTTAACCGGTAGAGGTAGATCCTCGGCTAATGTTAAAGCGTAATTATTTAAGAGAACTAGACTATAAGAGGATAAGTCGAGGTAATATACTACGTGTTAGAGTTTAGGTAGCCGTAATATCGGTTTACCTATCTACAACGAGTCTTTACCGCGCGAAATTATAATTAGACGAACGACCGCTATAAAGTCGAGATTAAACTTGTAAATAGCACGTTCGGTGACATTAGTACTACTTATTGTTAGTTTATCGTAACGCTTAATAAGCTCTTTTATGGCGGCGTTTGTGATCGGTCGAAGACTATGCTCTTTCTTACTCTACGAATTTAATACGAACGTCGTTAACTAACTTATTAGAATAGAGGGTCTGCTATAAGTTCCGGATATAAGTAACTAATTCGTCTTTGCCAATCTCTAGTTAACTTGAGATTTTATTATCTTTCGTATAAGTACGAGGAAACTATGACCGGCGTCGACGATATTATAAAATTCGTCGAATATAAGTAAGCTCGGGTAGACTTAGTTATAGAGTTCACTATTGAATCTTCTTAGCTCCTAATATAAACTCTATAGTTTGCCTCTCTTTACTAGACTTTGAACGGGTATCTACCTTTAATGCGTTTATATACACTTTTTCAACAATTAGTTACTAAGCGATCTAGTTATAGTAATAACGATATAACGGTAACTACCTAGTTACCTTTCATAATTGAATCGGAATCTCTCGTAAGATAATACTACCTATGCTTTGTAGAAATCGTAGAAATCTTGGTCATCTTCCGGGTATATTAACTTTTTTAGATCTACCGGAATATAAGTATACTCGGAAGTAAGGATATTGCGGATACGTAGATAGTTACTTTGCCTAAGTTTGTACTACTTATATACTGGCTTAGAGACGGTTTCCGTATGTATAACCCTAAGTAAGATATCCACGCTAATATTATTCTTAATATACTAAAAATTAACGTGTTTAGGGATTTACTTCAACTATTTATCTAGGCATTTCTTCTCTAGAATAATAAGCGTCGGGCTATCTTCTAAAGGACAAGCTGCGCGAAGTAGGTTTCCTACCTAGTATAGATAAGGGAAACCGAATTTTATACTAGATGGACATAAACTATCTAGGTTACTCTCTAGTAAATAGTGTCGTTGACTATCTTCGAGGGTTAAGTCCTTACGCTCCTTATTAACCTCGTTAATGTACGCTCGAAGGAGAATACGTAAAATAGCGACGATTAAGGCTTCGTATGTTTTACTAATACTAGGTTTATCTATAATAATATAGCCGTATAGCTTTATTAAAGCTTTATTAATCTAGTAGTATATACCGTAGACCTAATGCGGTATCGACGGGAGTTTTATCTATGGTAGCTTAATAAAATCGGTAGTAAGGGCATCGTTTAGGAGACCAAATGCTTTGACTATAACCACCTAGAATTCCTGCGTGGTCTACTCCATTAACGGGTTTGAATCTAACTAGGCGAGTCTAGGAAAAGTTAGCTATACCGATAGCTAAACGATAATACCTAATCCTATAATTTCTAGATAGTATCCTACTTCGTATTATCGTCGACTTTAGGGGGGCCGCCTAAGTTATCGCCCTCGTCGTCCTTATTCTCTTACGTATCGAAGCTAGCTATTAACTTTAGTTGTACTAGGCTAATCTCTTAGTCTATAGTAGTGACGTCGAAATGCACCTCCTTCTTACTAGCGATGTATTCTGTGGTCTTATCTATAATGGAATCTATATTAAGAAGAGCGAGCTCGCTACCGTATACTAATTGGCTATTATTCTTACTAATATAATCCGGATCGTATAAGAAATCAATGCCTTCTGGATTATTTTTATTCTCGTTATTAGATGAGATATCCAATCTAGAAGTATTACTATAATCTACTAGACGCTCTTGCATCGGTAAAAGAACGGGGTTAAAGGGCGGGATATAATAGGTGCGCTAGTCTCTGTAGTACCTAGTAATATAGCTAAGCGCTTTTAAACACGAGCGGACTTATATACTAGCTCTAATCCTAACGACGGGCCGGATAACAAACGGCGTTTACTACGTTTAATAGAGTAAAGTAATAGTTCGAGAGAGAGTCGCGAAGTTCTAGTATTAAGGAAATCGTCGAAATTACTATATACGTACGTAATAAACCCTAGCGAGGGAAGTGGCGCAGGGACTTTGATCCCTTTTTTTTCTACTAAAAACGTCAATATATGTAAGACTATATATTTATAAACGAACTTACATTCGGATCTATTATAAGACTTAATAGTTAAGAGATATTTATTAGCTAGACGATAATCATTTAGAGCCTATTGCTAATCTTCATCGTTATAGAGGCGGGACTCCTATACGTCTATATTAATATAAGAAAGAACGTGCTATACCGGATCGTACGATATAGTTGTATCTATTACGATAATTGCACGGTATATATTAAATATTACGAGGTTGGTAGAAGTAGTTGACCTTATAGAGCGGTATTTATAATAAACATTATAAAATTTAACGTAACTTGACTTGGTCGTTAAACTATAATTGGGGCTATACGTATTAATATTTAGCTGTCTAATATCGTAACGGGATAGTATCTAGTAATCTATAGATCTATTAAAGGAACGACGAGCGCTATAAGAAGGTATAATACTAGTATTGCGTCGCTCGGTATAGTTTGTTCTTTTGGGTTAAGTAGACGGGGACAAACGGGTAGGTTCTAACTTTGTAAGGTCTAGTGCTTCGTCCTCTAATCTCGTAAACGAATTCTGTGAGTTACTATTACTAGGGTTTAAGATCTTCTTCGAAATGGCCTAGGGCTGTTGGTGGGAAATGCGAGATAATGTATCTAAAATGTCTACTTCATTTAAGGAAATGTTTAAGAAGAAATAGAGGCTACGTAGGTCCGGCATAGACGATGAGACGACTTAACTAATAAACTCGTTACTTAAAATAGGGTGTTCTACTTCAGTTGCTAAAAGCGTAACGGCATAAGAATCTAAAGCGTCTAATATAAGATTATACTATTTAGTGCTGATCCCTAGCTTAGATTTAGGAGATCTTAAATTATCTTAACTAATAGGATGAGTCGCCATGACGGACAACAAACGATGTATAAATAATAAAGAAGGAGTAATAAAGATTAGGATATAGGCTTAGTAAAATATACTTAATAGCTAGAAGGACCCTAACAGCCTTACCCGCAGAAGACGCACGTGATATAAATAAAGATAAAGAGGATAAACAACCGCCCTTATCATCGTTGTAATTACTAGTAATTAATAATATATAAAGATGTCGAAGAATGATATGGATTAATCTTACTGAGACGTTGTTATATATCTAAATAGAATACTATTTAAAGGAATATTATATACTAGAATATTTTATAGGGTATACGCTCTAGATAATATTGCCGTAACCGCTAGAATCTACCGGATAATATACGAAACTCGATGGACGGCTACTGGCGCGTATACTAATCGTTCTTTCGTTAGAAGTAATATTTACGCCACAAACTAAAGGTCTTTATTCCTAAGTAGCCCGACTATAGAAATTTCGCATATATATAAAGCATTTAAATAGAGCAAGTGCTTTTAGATACATTAAATAGTTATTCGCTGACTGACATATATCTATATAAACTAACTCGAAAAACGTATATAGTTATAAAAATATTACGTTTACTTTACTTTCTCTAGGCCATAGTAGGAGGTGCGGACTCCCGCCTATACGAGCGCTATTTTAAGAGGCGGCTAGTAGAAGGAGGACGTAGGTACACGCATAGCAGGACTCATTAATTTAACTACCGTATATACCACTAGCGAGAGTTATATCGTCCCTATATTATGCTCGATTACTTCTATACTTTACGTACGTGGTATATATAATTAATTTAAACGGTATAGCTGAAGCGATTTAAGAGATACTTCTATAATACTCTAACTATAATATAGCGTTATAGACTCTCCTAACTAGCTACTTATAGTAACGTAATCCTACTACACATATTCTAGGTCCGATCTAACTACTAATAAAGGCTATATACTCGATTAAAAATATAGCTCGACGGATATACCTAGTAGGATAAGTAAGGCGAACGGGTGTTGGGGATTTATTACAGATACATATCTACCTAACTTACCCGGGTTTATTCGATATAACGCCGTACTACGAACTAATAATAGAAGTAATTAACGGAAAACTCCAAATGTAATTACGGCAAGTCGACGTATATAGCTATATACGATATGTTCTATAATAAGAGTTTATATATATATATATTCGACGGATATAAATATATTAATATATGCGTAGCCATCGAGTATGTTAATTTATAGCATTACGATATGCTGTCTAATATTGTAACTTATCTAAACTAGTATCTACTATCTCTAAGAGGCATCCGCCGTCTTTAAGAGGCATCCGCCGTCTTTAAGAGGTATCCGCCGTCTTTAATAGGCATCCGCCGTTCTTAAGAGGCATCCGCCGTCTTTAAGAGGCATCCACCGTCTTTAAGAGGCATCCGCCGTCTTTAATAGGTATCCGCCGTTCTTAAGAGGCATCCGCCGTCTTTAATAGGTATCCGCCGTTCTTAAGAGGCATCCGCCGTCTTTAAGAGGCATCTACTATTACCTAGAGGTGTCCGCTATTGTCTAGAAGGTATACGTTATTACCTAGAGGTATCCGCTATAATATAGAGGTATCCGCTATTATATAGAGGTATCTACTATTACGATGCGGGATCCACCGCCTTTAAATAGTATCTATTATTACTTAGAGGTATCCACTGTTATCTAGAGGTATCTACTAACGCCTAGAGGTACCTATTATTACGAGGCGGGATCCGCCGTCTTTAAGCGGTTTCCGTTATTACTTAGAGGTACCCGCTAGACTCTAGCGGCATATACTATAATCTAGATATATACTAGCCTAAATAGTCTCCGGGACCGTTTCGGGATAGAGGTAAGTCGGTATACGATATTATATCTAAAAACTTTAGATACTAGAGTATACTTAGCTGTCTACATCGCCTTCGTTTAATTAATACGTCTTAATTTCTAAACCCAATACCCCTTCTAATCTAAGGTATTGTTTATGTCGAGATGCGCTTCTTCCTTAAGTTATATAAATACACGTAATGAATTTAACCATTTCGGTAATACGTATCTGCAACTCTCCTTACTATAAGCAATATCTCTTTATTTCTGGGTTACAAATTCGTTGAAATGGCACCTCTTAGTAGCGCTACGAAGACACAATTACTAAGCCTCGTAATCTATGGAGAGGAATATCTTAGAGACGACGAAGCGGAGATGGATTTCTACGTAGTAGAATGGAATAGATGGAATATTACAACTCCTACTTTACTACCACAAAATGCTTAAGGTGGAGACGATTATCCTCTCGACCACGATAAACTTACGATAATATCTCCATCGAAACCGTACTCCCCGATAATACGTCTAATAATACTATAATACGGATATAGACTATAGTACTACGAATATAGGCGTAAATAGAGAGAAGAGTTTCTCCTCAATCAATACTCTTAAGTGCTATTTCTACTATCTAGCTAATAGAAGACGAGCTCTTCTCTAGGGAGACACTCTACTAGGTTACCTACTATAGTCGTCGACGAGGATTCTATTATTATATCTTCGCTACTAATAGGTTATTGTAGTTACTATAGAGAGGCTACGCGATAATATAACCTCTTAGCTTATCTAGAGTATAATATAAGTCTTAACTCCCCGTAAGCGATAAACTATATAAGTACCTTTTAAGCGTAGGTGGTACAAATAACGCTTCTAAACCTATAGAAAGAGGCTAATAATAACTTCCCTTCGAGCGAAGTAACGATATAGCCTATAATAGACGAACCTAATTAACTCCTTATACCTACGGCTTATATAGTAGCAGTTTTATTAACGGCACGAAAAAGAGAGCGGTCTTCCACTAAGGAGATAAAAGACGAAGATGTTAATAATAATAATAGATTATTTAGGAAGGGCTTCTGTAGCGAATATAGAGATTACGATCTAAACGATATAGAGGGGAGAGTATAGATACTACGTAAGAGACGCCGTATCTAAAGGGGACCTAAGACGCTGAAACAATAATCTATATAATTAACTTTATGATTATACGTATTATCCGCTATTTTCTATATAGAACTGACGCAATTCGGTAGGGTGGCTTTATACTATATAATAAGTTTAATTCTTAGGTATTAAGATAAATATACAAAAACAGTAGCGCTAGAGCCATCCTCGAACAGTAATAAGTAATAAATATATACTATACCGAAGGTATAAATAAGTATAGTGTACGTAGTACGTTAATTGTACATACGAGGAATATTCTAATTCTACTAATCTATATATCGAAGTAGAAGATACCGCCTAAGGTCTTCACGTCTTCTATTACTAGTAGATATAAATCCGTAATAAGTAGAAGAATTAAACTAGTAGTTTAATACTATACGAGCCTTACTATAAGGAGAGAAAGGTAGGCCGACGAATGCCTTCCGTAACTCGATAATTCGATAATATCTTAATAATATATTAGACATACCCGCTAAAGGATTATAGACTACGGCTTCTAGAGGTAATACGGATATCGGATTATCCGGTAGAGGAATTAGCTATACTAGTAGAGGAACTGGCTTATCTAGTAGAGGAACTAGCTATACTAGTAGAGGAACTAGATTATCCGGTAGAGGAACTAGCTGCGATAGTAGAGGAGGTAGCTATACTAGTAGAGGAACTGGATTATCCGGTAGAGGAACTGGCTGCGATAGTAGAGGAGGTGGCTGTACTAGTAGAGGAACTAGATTATCTGGTAGAGGAACTGGCTGCGATATTATAGGAACTGGCTATACTAGTAGAGGAACTGGCTACGATAGTAGAGGAGGTAGCTACGTAACCGTTTGTATTAATGCTATAGATTATAATATAAGATCTTAACTATAGATGTCGCTATGTTAAGCGTAGGGTTCGACAGCCTATAGGATGGTATAGGTCTAGTATAACTATTGTCGTGTAAGCGTTTAGTCGACTGGTCTATACCAAATACTATCGTTGGATAAATACTAACATTTACAATAAACTCGTTGAAAGTCTATAGGTAGGTCAAGTAGAAAGTCCCTAGAACTTAGCCCACTAAGCCCGATTGCCGTAAAACTAGCTCCGTTCTTCTCGTTATCGATAATGTTTAATACCTATAGTAACTACTAATATGGCTCTTAAATATTATTACGGACGTCTTTACCCGCGCCTAAGATAAACGGAAGAAGACTTAAAAAATATATATTGAAATAGACCTAGTGTATACCGTTACGGTATTATATTAGAATCCTCCCTTATAAAGTGACAGCGACCCGCTAGTATCTGGCGATAGTAAGCTAGAAGTTAATAAAAGATAGATCTTTCGCGAGTGAGATGAAAGTGTCGACCGCGCAAGGAATATTATCGAATCCTACTTCTACGAGGAGCACTGATTTGCGTATATTCTAGGAGGCATAGTACTAATTGATCGCAAAAAATACTTTCATAAAAAGATAAGATACTATATCCTCCTCGTCAGATACAAACGGCCTAGTAGGGTTCATTAGGAACTATATAATGTAAGGGACAAAATAGACATCTATGGACGCCGGGTCAAAGGTTCCCGATAGATTAATAATAGATTATTAGATAGGAAGATAATCGAGATTAATAAGATAGTGGTCTTTCTATAAACGATAGGTAGTAGAAGTAACCTCGACTAGAGATTGGCCTTCTATATAGGACGGTCTACTAGATCTAGCTATAGGAATAATTAATGATAGTAATAGTCGATAAACGTTATCCTAAGTATAATGAGGTGCGTAATATAAGAGTGTTAAGATATTAATAGGGAACTTGATTTCGCCTGGGGGGAGGTTAAGTCCGAAAGACCTAGTTTATTTTTACTCGGAAATATACGAAATGTGTCGTTAAATCGTCTTTCCCTTTAAGTTGAAAAGCTTAGTACCGTGTTTAATATAAGGTATTAATCTTTCTACGAATATATGTTCGGTGATAGTAGAACCTTATAGCGTACTTAAGAGGATATAGAATAAATAGACCGGAAAACGCGTAGTATATAGTAATGTAGCAATAGTTGTGCCGTTAAGACCTGCATTGCCTGCTAAGCCTTAATTATCTATATTCCTACTATCGATATCTAGGGATAAATTAGAAGACGATAAGCCGCTGGCGTGCTGTAGTAGAATATTTGGGTTTAGAATAGTATCCGGAAGGAGAGGATTAATGGTATAGCTTACTAGAGAGCTAGTACCCGTAGGACGAGATCGATTAGAGGACTATAGTATTGCGGGCGGTTCGGAGTAGGACGGTGTCTATCCTCGGGTATTTACTATACTCGAGATGACCGCCTAGGTATTATAGCTAATATCGTTATATAGCTGGGATAGAAGACTAAACTAGCGGTCTAAGTCCTTAATAGAGAAAGATTAAGTTATAGGACTATCTAATCCCGTATCGTATAGGCCTAGTTTATAAGGGGTAAAAGTACCGGCGCCTAATTTAGTAATATCGCTCGAAGATTATCGAGTGGTGTTCTATAGACTAAGCTTACTAAAGATATACGGTATATTAATAACGGTGCCTAATAAAGGCGTACTAGATAAAGTGTTAATAGTAGATGCGCTGTTGGTATTATGTACTATAGTAGGCTGTTAATGCTTCTATCGTTTACGTTTACGATAAGTATAAGAATTTTAATCGGTAGTAAAGGGGACTGCGTAACGTTTACTCGTATTATTATACTTCGCTAGACCTTTAGGCGCCTAGTGTATATTTTGGTTAATATAGAGTAACCCCTCTCTTTCTTTAATTTTAAGGAAAATATAGCCGGCTGCGGTGAATAGTGCGATATACGAGGTTATAGTTCCTTCTATAATATACTATTCGATAATTCTTATCTTCTTAACGATTAAGAGTTACTATCGAAAGTAGATCCGTTAGAGGTTATTATCCGCGCTAGTGTAGGCATCACTAGTTAAAGCTATCTTATATAAATCTTTCCTAACTAGGCGTGGTAAGTCGATAACCTCGTCTATATACTTAAATCCGGCTATCGCGAAGATATTTATAGCAATTAATATCTAAAAACGATGGTTAGTGCAATACCAATAGAAAGGTGCACGCTATGGCAATGCGCTACTTATAAGATAATAAAGAGTTCCTTATTTAAAGACATAGATTATAGGTACGAGAGCAGTTATATAAGAGATGATAACACGGTAGATAAGAGTAATAAAGGTGGAGTCTATAGTACGTATGAAGGTTATTAGAGATAAAGAAGAAGGTTATTAGAGATAATAAAGAAGGAAGGCGAGAATAGATATTACGGGAGTAAGTTCGTCGTTAGTTATACCTTCCTTAAGCGCGCAACTACTGTCGGAACCAAACGGCGGATTCGTAGAACTCGACGAAATAAATTAAATATAATTATTAAGGACTTTACTAGAAGCAAAATATACGGGTTTTTTATTGCTTCGTTAATGTCTAGCTAAGAGAGTTCTCTACTACCTCGCTAGTAGTTAACTATATAGGTTTTTCATTACTTCGTTAATGTCTAGCTAAGAGAGTTCTCTACTGCCTCGCTAGTAGTTAACTATACGGGTTTTTCGTTGCTTCGTTAATGTCTAGCTAAGAGAGTTCTCTACTACCTCGCCAGTAGTTAACTATACGGGTTTTTCATTACTTCGTTAATGTCTAGCTAAGAGAGTTCTCTACTACCTCGCTAGTAGTTAACTATACGGGTTTTTTATTGCTTCGTTAATATCTAGCCAAGAGAGTTCTCTACTGCCTCGCTAGTAGTTAACTATACGGGTTTTTCGTTGCTTCGTTAATGTCTAGCTAAGAGAGTTCTCTACTACCTCGCTAGTAGTTAACTATACGGGTTTTTTATTACTTCGTTAATGTCTAGCTAAGAGAGTTCTCTACTGCCTCGCCAGTAGTTAACTATACGGGTTTTTTATTGCTTCGTTAATATCTAGCTAAGAGAGTTCTCTACTACCTCGCTAGTAGTTAACTATACGGGTTTTTCGTTGCTTCGTTAATGTCTAGCTAAGAGAGTTCTCTACTACCTCGCTAGTAGTTAACTATACGGGTTTTTCGTTACTTCGTCGATGGGGAACCAGAAATGCTAGTTAATCCATTAGTACCTTATACTAGATATACATCGCTCCTAACCGCTTAGAACGAATATATATTACTAATTTAAGCGGGGGACGGAAGACACCTCCGTAAGTGCTACTGCCTTCTAACGCACGATATTGAAGATATATGAGCTAATATATTAGTATACACGGGGTTTTAGGTGGTGGATAGACGGTAACGAAGATTATATCTTATATAGTCTTAAATAATATAAAATTCATTCTATATAACGCGCCGTCTAATTTAACAATAGTAACGTGTTTCTAAGGGTCTAGTATAAAATAGAGGGAGGATAGCGGTTAGCCGACGAGATCCGTAGGAATATAGCGACTCTATATAGGGACATCTAGGAGGCCTTACCGAAATAGATATATAACTTATAAAATGTTACGGGTGTTAGATATTAAAATAGGATAGAACGATTTAAAGGGACGGAAATTAAAAGGTAAGATTATATACTATACAGTAAAGAAGGAAACTGGGGAGGTATATAAAGTTTTAATAAGATAAGGGAAGGAACTGGAAGAAAGTAGGTTATGGTCTAGAGTAAACTAGAGGCGATTAGAGGGAAATAGAGGGAAGTAGAGGGAAGTAGAGGAAAATAGAGGAAAATAGAGGGAGGCGGAGGAAAGTAGAGGGAAGTAGAGGAAGGTTAATAGACCGTAAGGGTCTAGTAGAAAATGAGGGGGTTCCGCTAGAAATAAACGCAATAAAGATATATTATCGTATCGACGTAATCTACGGGAATTTAGCGGTATATAGTAGTAATAAAAATAGTTACTTAATACACGTAAGGAACAGCACCGCCAATACTATAATACTATTAAATATACTCCTTATCGTTGATAGCGGCGATACTTCGTACCTTCTTCTTAATCCCTAAAGTCTCTTAATATTTATCGAACTCGACCTATAATATCTTAAAGAATAGCGTAGTAGCCAAATTCTTTCTAAGTTAACCCTTATTATACGCACGACGATCAACCTAATAGTTTACGACGAATATAAACTCGAAGACCGGGTTATTTTTCTATCCTATACGATAGATGCGAGCGAAAACCTATTCGCTCCTCTATGGTAAGGCGGAATCGGTAAAATAAACAAGATAACTGCCTTTACTTAGCGTTATTACTTCCGAAGTATATCCTTCGGAGGAGATAAGAATATCTACTTAGTCCGACGATAAATATAACTTACTAGTACTCTTATTTTTATAGTAGAAGTAACGCTGGAACCGACTAATCGTAATATCTCGTTTAATTTAGTTACTCTTCTCTATAGTTACGACTCGTAAGGCTGGACGGTCGTAATAGAAGATCTATTATTCTATAAGTAAAATAAAAGGTAACCGAAACGGTGTATACTTATAATTCTAAGAATTATAACTTTAGTTAGTGACTTCGTGATAATAACCATCTAATAACTCTCCTTTCTAGTGTAGTATTTCTTATTCTATATTAACTCGATAACGAGGTACAACTTAAGGGTATTCGGAACGATAGGGTCAGCTAGTCTTTTTTTCGATAACCTCTATATCTTCTACACTAAGCGTAAGGTTAAAATCTATTGCTATACGTATAAGGGTAGGGAAACTATTGTATACGAAGAGACGCTAGAGGCGGTATACGGGCTATTGCTCCTATTCTAGCTTATCCTTTTTGTTCTATTATATTATCTTACTTCGCTCGGTATTACGCTTAACCCTAAGATCTTCTTTAATTAGTAGAGGTAGATCCTGGGCTAAGGATGAAGTATATTTATCTAAGAGAGCTAGACTATGAGAGGATAAGTCGAGATAATATACTATGTATTGGATTTTAGGTAGCCGTAATATCGGTTTTCCTATCTAAGACGAGTATTTACCGCGCGGAATTATAACTAGACGAACGACCGCCGTAAAGTCTAGATTAAATAAAAAAACATTATTTCCTATAGGTACGATCTTACTAGTTATAAGTCCGTTGTAACGCTAGATAGTATATTTTATAGCGGCTCTTGTAAGCTTTATTAGACTCTTATTAAAATGAGCGGATAAGGGCGACTAGATTAGGAGGGTAAATAATCTGCCGTTCGTCTCTGCCATTTGTTATTTAACTTAAGATTTTATTGTCTTTCGTATAAGCATAAGGAAACTATGACCGGCGTCAACGATATTATAAAATTCGTTGAAAATAAGTAAGCTCGGGTAGACTTGGTTATAGAGTTTACTATTAAATGTTTCCCGCTCCTAAAGTAAACTCGGTATATAGCCTCTCTTTAGCGGAACTCGAACGGGTGTCTATTTCGTAAAGATCTAACTATATTTGTTTAACACTTAGTATTGAGCGATCCAATTATAGTAACGATAATATAACGACGACTATCTAATGGCCTATGATATCTAAGTGAGAGCCCCTACTTAGATAATATTAGGCTTATTAGCTAGGCTTTAAAGAAATCGTAGAAATCTTGGTCATTTTCCGGGTACATTAACTTTTTTAGATCTACCGGAATCTAAGTATACTCGAAGGTAAGGATATTACGGATGCGTAGATAGTTACCTTACTTAAGTTTATACGCTGTCCTAGAGACGGTTTCCGTATATATAACTCTAGTTAAGATATCCTCGCCAATATCATTCTTGATGTGCTAAAAATTAACATATTTAGGGATTTACTTCAACTACTCGTCTAGGTATTTCTTCTTAAGACTAACGAGCGTCGAGCTATCGTTAGAAGGATAAGCTACGCGAAGTAGGTTAAGGGAAACCGAATTTCATACTAGATAGACATGAACTATCTAGGTCACCCGCTAGTAGATAGCGTCGTTAACTATCCTCGAGGGTTAAGTCCTTACGCTCCTTATTAACCTCGTTAATATATACTCGAAGTAGAATGCGTAAAATAGCGACGATTAAGGCTTCGTGTGTTTTGCTAATACTAGGTTTATCTATAATGATGCAGCCGTATAGCCTTATTAAAGCCTTATTAATCTAATAATATGCCCTATAGATCTAATGCGGGAGTTGCAAATGTGGTAGTTCCGAGAGACCAAATGCTTTAACTATAACTATCTAGAATTCCTACGTAGTCTGCTCTATTAACGGGTTTAAATCTAACTAGGCGAGTCTAGGAAAAGATAGCTATGCTAATAGCTGAACGATAATACCTAATCTTATAATTTCTAGATAGTATCCTACTTCGTATTATCGTCGACTTTAGGGGGGCCGCCTAAGTTATCGCCCTCGTCGTCCTTATTCTCTTGCGTGTTAAAGCTAGCTATTAACTTTAGTTATACTAGGCTAATCTCTTGGTCTGTGGTAGTAGCTTAATAATATAATTTAACGTTTAACTACCACTTCGAAACTCGCTACTAATAAATACATCGGTAAATATATTCTTAAAGACTTTGCGGTGGACTAAACTGTACGCGATTTTATATGTCTTCCCGCTAATATATTATGAATCATTACTATCATTATCTTTATCTTGATATATATCCCAATCATCAAATAAATTACTATCTAACATTCCATCCGTACTCTCGGAACGTAAGGGACGATAGTACGCTCTCTTCGGAATCGATTAATTATTAGGCTAGTTTAATTTGCGCTTTAGACGAGATTCTTTAGGAAGAGTAAGCGGGAGAGGCGGGATAATACGAGTGCCGCCAACTAATGTAACATTAATGGCTTCACTAGAGAGATCCGGTAACGGATTGTTTTTGGTAGAGAGGCTATTTATGTTTGGTGTTAACCTTTTAAAGGGATCTGTTTCATTATTTAAGGGGGGAGATAGTAATAGACTAAGGGCGATAGCGAATAGGTCGTATATATCGTCGATGAGTTAACGCGAGATTACTAGTATTAATGCTTTTTCTACTTAGGATACTATAAATTAGTAAGCTTATAATAGACAGCTTACTTGGATATTTACTTACGTGTAGATCTGGACATTAGATAAAGCCGGATGGTTAGCATAGCTAAAACTAAAACTATATTTAAAATATACTACTATTCTTCCACATCGTGGATTCCAATTTCATTCCCGTCTAGGGTAATAAAAACGACGATATAGTTTACCGGATTATACGATAGCCGTTTATCCTTGCTAATACGCTATAGGTAAAGGTAAAAGTCGACCTTAGGTGCGAAGAAGTTCTCGATCTTATATATCGGCTTAACTCGTCGTAATTTAGTAAGAGGGATCCTATTTTAAGGGCCGAGGTAACTCTTCCCCTTATCTTCGTATAGGTTCGTCTATACTACCTTATAATATAGACTATGTAGATATAGACAGTCCGTTATAATAGCTAAACTGCGTGTTAGTATAATATTAATATGTAAAGGGAGCTCTTAAGGTGAATACCTAGTGTTTCTAATCGCGCTTTCTTGACTATAATATGTCAGTGAAACTTATCGGAGAAGGCATAGAATAACCTACCCGTCGTTCGTTTTTGAGGCTAAGGTTTAGCACCCTTGGAGTTAGTACTTGATTTCGATTTCTGCGGTCCTATAGTTTTGTTTTACCTCGTACGGTTATTCTTCTACGTATTAATAATTATATATTTAAATGTAACCCTTATAAAAGAAACCGCGTTGGGATAGTTGCATTGGATTTTTAACCGGAAGATCCCTGTGAGCTCGTCGGCAAGCTTTGATTTCTTACCTTACGCCTCTCTATCCGTCTATGCCTAGTCCCTAGGTATATAATACTCCTATCTAAGGCGCTTAGCCTCGTTCGAGATGTTATAGTAGATATCTCTATCTATTCCGAGGATCTTACACGTGGATTAAATAGTCCTAGAATTTCTGTTGTACGTGTCCTATAGTAACGACCCCAAGTCCAAAGGGGTCGGCATGGCCGATTTAGGGTTTAAAGTTATAAACGATAGAAGACGGTGAAAAACAGATAATAGAAGACGGTAAAAAACAGATAATGGAAGACGGTAAAAACCAGCGGGATAATAAGTTAAGTAGCGCTCTCCGCTATTAATGAGATCTAAACGCTAGGAGGACCCTAATAGCCTTACCCGCAGAAGACGTACGTGATGTAAATAAAGATAAAGAGGATAAATAACCGCCCTTATCATCGTTGTAATTACTAGTAATTAATAATATATGAAGATGTCGAAGAATAATATAGATTAATCTTATTAAGACGTTGTTACATATCTAAATAGAATATTATTTAAAGGAATATTATGTACTAGAATATTTTGTAGGGTATATACTCTAGATAATATTACCGTAGCGGCTGGAATCCACTAGGTAGTATACGAAACTCGACGGACGGCGACCGGCGCGCTTCCCTATTATTCTATATTTTAGCTTCTACTAGAAGTAACATTTACGCTATAAACTAAAGTCTTTATTTCTAAGTAGCCCGATTATAGAAACTTCGTATTTAAATGATTTACTTAAATAGAGTAAGTGCTTTTAGAGACATTAAATGGTTGTTCGCTGACTGACATGCATCCGTATAAACTAATATAAGAAACCTATATAATTTGGGAAATCTTATATTTACTTCTCTTTCTCTAGGCTATAATAGGAGGTGCGGACTCCCGCCTATACGATCGTTGTTTCGCGGCTGGTAGAAAGAGGATACGGGTATATATAGTAGGACTTATTAATTTAACTACCGTATATACCACTGGCGAGAGTTATGTCGTCCCTATATTATACTCGATTACTTCTATACTTTACGTGCGTAGTATATATAATTAATTCGAACGGTATAGCTGAAGCGATTTAAGAGATACTTCTACGATACTCTAACTATAATATAGCGTTATAGACTCTCCTAACTAGCTACTTATAGTAACGTAATCCTACTATATATATTCTAGGTCCGATCTAACTACTAATAAAGGCTATATACTTAATCGAAAATATAGCTCGACGGATATACCTATTTAGATAAGTAAGGCGAACGAGTATTGGGGATTTATTATAGATATATATCTACCTAGCCCACCTAGGTTTATTCGATATAACGCCGTACTACGAACAGACAATAGAAGTAGTTAACGGAAAACTCTAAATGTAATTACGGTAAGTCGACGTATATAATTATATTCGATATATCCCATAATAAGAGTTTATATCTATACATACACTATATATTTAACGGGTATAAATATATTAAGATATCCGTAGTTGTCGAGTATGTTAATTTATAGCACTACGACATACTATCTAATATTATAACTTATCTAAACTAGTATTTACTATCTCTAAGAGGCATCCGCCGTCTTTAAGAGGTATCCGCCGTCTTCGTAAGGCATCCGCCGTCTTCGTAAGGTATCCGCCGTCTTCGTAAGGTATCCGCCGTCTTCGTAAGGTATCCGCCGTCTTCGTAAGGTATCTACCGTCTTTGTAAGGTACCCGCCGTCTTCGTAAGGTATCCGCTATCTTCGTAAGATATCCGTTATCGTTGGGGGATATCCGCTGTCTTCGTAAGATATCCGCTATAGTTTAGAAGTATCTATTGCCTTTAAGAGGTATTTACTATTATAATATAGGTTAGCTATCCTTACGCGGTATCTACTACTACTAAGTAATATACTTATATATATATTAAAGAAATTATATATTAAAATAAGTTTAATTTTAAACTTTATATAACTATACTACTAGGACTAATAGAGTATATAATAAGCTTTAGTAGAGTTTTTCTAAACTACTTTAGCCTATACTAAACTATTAAGAATTATTAAATTTAGCCTTAAATTTTAAACTAGTTCTATAATAGAGAAAATAGAAGTACTTATAAGTAGTAGTTAATCTAGAGTCTAGATATCTCTAGGGTTTTAATATCTTAATAGTTATAGATAGATTTAATATATTTTAAAAGATAATAATAACTATAGTAGTAACGTTAATATATATAAAATCGAGTAATCTAGAGAAGAATCTAGAGAAGAATCTAGAGAAGAATCTAGAAAAGAATCTAGAGAAGAATCTAGAGAAGAATCTAGAGAAGAATCTAGAGAGTTTAGAGAATCTAGAGAATCTAGAGAATACATAGAAACTAAAAAAGCTAAAAAATATAGAAGATCTAGAGAATAAGAAGGTACTAGAGATATCTATTATCTTAATAACTAGTCTACTAAAGACTATTAAATAGAATTAATATACTACGGTAGTAAAGAACTACTTATAGACTAAACTACTTATACTTAATAATACTAATAATAATATTAAGTATTATACGTAGTAATATTACTACTAGTCTATATCTTTATATATAGTTAAGCCTAGAGATCGCTTTATTTTTTATATTTTAGAAGAAGATATTAAAGTATTATAGTTTTAGGCGGTAGATTTAACTTCTAGTAGTTAATAAGCTATACGTTAGTATTATTAAGACTTAGATTTAAGACCTAACCGTTAATATCTAAAAGTATAAATACTATACTTTATAACCTTTATAATCTTTATAGCTAAGCTAAGAGGTATTATTATATAAATAATTAATTTAATACTTTGTTTTCTCTCTCGGCCCTTACTTAAAAACCTCGTATACCTATTCTTACTATAAGACGTACGTAATTACCTATCGTTAATAGAGATATTATAGTATTAATAAACGTTTTTTTATTAACGATTAATAATCTTTATTAATTGGTGTTTTATGGAGGTATTTTTAATAATAATTTTACTATATTTAGCTCTAGTACTAGCAGGGAGGATTCTGGCCTAGAAGCTAGGATTTTAGGCCTTATTACCTCTAAAAAACTCCCCTAATAGCTCGGTAAGTATAATATTAGTTCTATTTTAAATAGCCTCTAGCTTATTTCTCTTATCCTCTAGCTCTCTCGTTATAATCTTATTAAATAGCTTACTCTATAATCTCTTCTACTATTATTCTCTTAGCTTAAGCCTAGCGTTACTATAGATATAGACGAGCTTCTTAATCTTCTTATTCTTTAATCTATTCCTCGATTTACTATATATAAATCCGAAGATTAACTAGCTATACTCTACTACTCTAGAAGTTAAAGCGATTAATAGAATCTCTTACGCTAGATTAGAGAGCTCGTTATTAAAGTAGAAGATCTACTAGAGTAAGGGTTTAATTACGTTAGTAGTACTCTAGATAAGTAGATTATTAAAAGGGCCTTATCTTAAATAAAACTAGAGATACTAGTTATATAGTCGCTCTACATAGGGTATTTCGTAGTTCTTAAAGAGATATTAAGAGATAGTTATATTAACTCTAGTATCGGTAATAGTACGCCGTTCTATAGGTAGGTAAAATAAGGTACTAGAAATACATTTAATAGGCTATAAATCGAAGAAACTAAAGCTAGAGAAAATAGGAGGTTTAAGGAGCTAAGAAAGTAAAAGATAGTATAATATACTAAGCCTTACTTACTAGCCCTAGCCGTAATATCCGTAGATCCTCCGTATTATATATACGTATATTAGTTCTAAATGTAATCGTAATAGTAGTAAGACGTTAAGGATTAAGAAGAGTAGTACTAGGCTAGTAGTAAACTTTTACTAGCGGTTAAGGAGTACCTAATTAACCTAAAACTATAACTCGTATAAAAGGTAGCTATAATAGATATATTAAATAAAGTTAAACTTACTATAGAGGCGAGAGAGGCGGGGCTTATTACCCTCTAGAGCGATAATAACTTTAAGAAACGGCTCTATTAATATTAGTAGATCTTTAACTTTAGCCTACTAGGTATTATACTTATCCTTAATGAAATCCCTAACCGTAATACCTACTACTATTATCTATATCTTATTATAAAAAATATCCTCTATAATAACTTACTCTAGGATAGTACGAGATCGTATAATTAATCTTAGAGAGTTAATATTTAACTACTATCTTATTAGAACGGGTAGAGAGAGAGAGATACTTATCTATTAATATCTACTATTTAAGTCGTAACTCCGCTATAGAAATATAGTAATTTCTAAAGTATTTAATAATATCGCTAGTCTCGCTAAGCGTTTATTTAAAGTCGTCTATTATAAGGATATCTTTAATAACGAGGTTAAATTAATAGGAGTTATAGCTAATTCGATAGATATAGGGGTATTTAATAATAATCTATTTAACTACTATAGTAATATTGCTAGCGTTATTAGTATAAATAGTATTAATATTCTTAGAGCTAATCTTCTTAATTATTTAATAAAGCTCTAAAGCAAGAAACTTAGCGTTATAAGCCTTAGCTTCTATTAGGTCTAAATTATAGAAGATTACTTCTCTATCTAGTAAAATAAGTACGTAATTAAGGATCGATTCGTTATAGATATTAGTCTACCTATCTATTATAAGGGTAAAACGCTTCTTCTTCCTATCCTCTAGCTCTCTAGTAATCTTAAGCTTAACCTTCTCTTATAAACGCTTATAGGTGGCTTCGAGTAGAGAACTAGTAATCTATTAACGAGATAGAAGAACGTATAAAGGACGTAAAGCCTTAATAAACTTAATAAATACTAGGTTATTAACGAGTGAAAATAGGAGGCCTATTAAGTAGATTATCTTCGTAAGGCGGCGGTTTAGCTTTAATTAATCTATCTTTAAAATAAAGTTAAAGTAGTTTAGAATTATACTATTAGGTCTTGCTATCTAAGTAGGTAATACTATAGAAGTAATAGTAGGAGATAAGAAGGCCTATAATCCTAAACGTTTAAGTACCTTACTATCCTAGTATTTACTATTTATACGAGCCTAATAGCTAGCCTAGATCCCTAGTAAAGCGTATATATACTTCTTAGCTAGGTATTAGATAATACGTCGCTTATTAGAACTAGATAGCTTCTTAGAATAGTAGCGGCATTTCTAGTAGGTCTAGCTACTATTACTATATCTTAAAATAGCGGTAAAATAGGTAAAAATAGCGTTAGTTGCCTTTAGTATAGTACTTAAATAGATAATATAGGTATATCTAGTAAAAATAAAGCTTTATTCGATCCTCTATATAGCTATATATAGGGTGGCGAACTCTTTATTTATTTATTATTAATGCTTAGTTATCTAATTAATCACGTGTTTATTAATCATTATTAAAGACGGTTTTAAATAAAGCCTTTATTTAACATCCCTAGTCGTTAACCGCGCACTACTCGTACAGTACTAGTACATCACGCAGTCGGCATGAGCGTCGTGGAAGTTATGCACGATTGCGGCTAACTCCATGGATCCCTCCATGAATCCTTCAGCAGCATAGCTTGCCTGTTATCATCTTGGCGCAACATAACATGCGCATGTTGTGTTGTTCTCTTCGCGACGAGGTTAGTCCTCTTATCACCATTACGAGCGGGTATCCGTTCTG
>Ga0160428_1000844_pt1 | contig 28441 bp, 22 predicted proteins | sample SolpanmetagenomM_FD_108198 | JGI IMG/M metagenome (GOLD analysis project Ga0160428, IMG submission 108198) | Solar panel surface microbial communities from Lawrence Berkeley National Laboratory, California, USA - M | ecosystem: Engineered > Built environment > Solar panel > Unclassified ... | reverse complement strand
GTGTCCGTATGGACCCGCATCAGCCCGGCAAGCACCGCCGACGTGATCGGCTTCTGGTTCAACGCTGCCGCGGCACCCTCGACCTCGATCGAGATCCCGGACAGGCCGCCATGCGCCAATTGGCCGATCAGCGAGCCCAGCTTCTCCGCCAGCGCCATGTACGGCTTCAGCTTCGGCGCTTCCTCCGCCGACAGCGACGGAACGTTGAGCGCGTTCGTCACCCCGCCAGACATCAGGTAATCCGCCATCTGTTCCGCCACCTGGATCGCGACATTGACCTGCGCTTCGTTCGTCGATGCGCCGAGATGTGGCGTGGAAACGAAGTTCGGCGTGCCGAACAGCGGCGATTCCTTGGCCGGCTCCTGCACGAACACGTCGAGCGCCGCGCCGCCGATATGCCCCGAATCGAGTCCGGCCTTCAGCGCCGCCTCGTCGATCAAACCACCGCGCGCGCAGTTGATGATGCGCACGCCCGGCTTGGTCTTGGCAAGCGCCTCCGCCGACAGGATATTGCGCGTCTGGTCGGTCAGCGGCGTGTGCAGCGTGATGAAGTCGGCGCGCGCGAGCAGTTCGTCCAGCGTGACCTTCTCGACGCCCATCTCGATCGCGCGTTCCGGGGTCAGGAAAGGGTCGAACGCGACCACCTTCATGCGCAATCCGAGCGCACGGTCCGCCACGATCGATCCGATATTGCCCGCGCCGATCAGGCCCAGCGTCTTGCTGGTCAGCTCGACGCCCATGAACCGGTTCTTCTCCCACTTGCCGGCCTGCGTGCTCGCATCCGCTTCGGGAAGCTGGCGGGCCAGTGCGAACATCAGCGCGATCGCATGCTCCGCGGTGGTGATCGAATTGCCGAACGGCGTGTTCATCACCACCACGCCCCGTGCCGAGGCGGCGGGGATGTCGACATTGTCCACGCCGATGCCGGCGCGCCCGATCACCTTCAGCTTGGTGGCAGCGGCGAGGATCGCCTTGGTCACCTTGGTCGAGCTGCGGATCGCGAGCCCGTCATAATCGCCGATGATCGCAATCACTTCGTCCGGCGTCTTGCCGGTGATTTCGTCTACTTCGACTCCTCGCTCGCGAAAGATTTGCGCCGCCTTGGGGTCCATTTGATCGCTGATGAGTACTTTTGGCATGGGATATCTTTCGAACGGCCGTCATCCCCGCGCAGGCGGGGATCCATAATCGCTGACGGCATTGGGTATGGATCCCCGCCTACGCGGGGATGACGACGAATTAAGCGGCGAGCTGCGCTCTGACGGTGGCGTAAGCCCAATCGAGCCACGGCCCGAGCGCTTCGATGTCCGCGGTATCCACGGTCGCGCCGCACCAGATGCGTAAGCCCGCCGGTGCATCGCGGTAGCCGGCGATGTCGTACGCTGCGTCCGCCTTTTCCAGCAAAGCGGCAAACGCCTTTACGAACGCCTCGTCCGCGCCCTCGACCGTCAGGCACACGCTCGTCCTGGACCGCGATGCCTCGTCCGTCGCCAGATGCCCCAGCCACGGGCGTTCGGCGACGATCTTGCCGAGTGCCGCCGCATTGGCGTCGCTGCGCGCGATCAATCCGTCCGCGCCGCCAACCGACTTCGCCCATTCCAGCGCGAGGATCGCATCCTCGACCGCGAGCATCGACGGCGTGTTGATCGTCTCGCCCTTGAACACGCCTTCGGTCAACTTGCCCTTGGAGACGAGCCGGAACACCTTCGGCAGCGGCCAGGCGGGGGTATAGCTTTCCAGCCGCTCGACCGCGCGCGGGCCGAGGATCAGGACGCCGTGGCCGCCTTCGCCGCCCAGCACCTTCTGCCAGCTGAAAGTCGCGACATCGATCTTGGTCCAGTCGATCTCATAGGCGAACACGCCCGACGTTGCGTCGGCGAAGCTCAGCCCTTCGCGGTCGTCCGGAATCCAGTTCGCATCGGGGACGCGAACACCCGACGTCGTTCCGTTCCAGGTGAACAGCACGTCGTTCGACCAGTCGACCGCAGCCAGATCGGGCAAGTGACCGTAATCGGCGCGGATGACCGTCGGATCGATCTTGAGCTGCTTGACCGCATCCGTCACCCAGCCCTCGCCGAAGCTTTCCCACGCCAGCGTCGTTACCGGCTTCGCACCCAGCATCGTCCACATCGCCATCTCGAACGCGCCGGTATCCGAACCGGGAACGATGCCGATGCGGTGCGTTTCGGGAAGCTTCAGCAACTCGCGCATCAGGTCGATGGCATATTGCAGCCGGGTCTTGCCCAGCTTCGAACGATGCGAACGTCCGAGCACCGCGGTATCGAGTTTTTCGGGGGACCAGCCGGGCGGCTTGGCGCATGGGCCGGACGAAAAGTACGGACGCGCCGGTTTTGTGGCCGGAAGGCCGGGTAAGTCAGTCATGTAGTCTCTCCTCACAGAGAGCACGCGCGGCGTTGGGACCGCGTGGCCCGGCGCCGCCTCTAGAGACATGGTGTGACGTGTCAATCGACGATTGTAGCCGGGGCTCGGGTTAACTAGCGTTAGGCCCGTGAAACGCACCACCTTCGCTCTCGCCCTTTTGCTGTCCTCATGTTCCGGCGGCGGCAGCGACAAGCCTCCCCCGCCGCGCCCGGCCGGATCGCGTCCGGTGACGCTCAACATCCCGACTTCGAGCGAGACGCGTGCCTGCTTCGCCGATCTGTCGCGGATCGGGGTGCGCTATTCGCCTTTGCCCGATCGCGATTTCGGCGGTGGCTGTCAGGTGATCGGCGCGGTCCAGTTGATCGATGTCGGCCTGCCGGTATCGGGCATCAAGAGCATGCGCTGCGGGCTGGCCCGCGCGTTCATCGGCTGGGCCCGCAGCGGCGTCGCACCCGCCGCGCATCAGATCCTCGGCAGCGACGTGGTCAGGATCGAGACGATGGGCACCTATGCCTGCCGCAACGTCATCGGCAGTACCGCCACGCCACGTCTCTCGGGCCACGCCATCGCCAATGCCGTCGACATATCCGGCTTTGTGCTGGCCGACGGCCGGCGCATCACGATCCAGCAGGATTGGCGGACGATCGACCCGGCGGTCTATCAGTTCCTTCGCACCATTCGGGCCTCGGCGTGCAAGCGCTTCGGCACCGTCCTCAGCCCGGACTACAATGCCGCACACTACAACCACCTGCATTTCGAGGACGATCGCGCCAATTTCTGTCGCTGACCAGGCGAGGCCCGGGCTTCAAACGGCCTTCGATTTGCTTTAGGCGCGGACGATGACCGATACACACGTCCCCTCGCGCGTCTTCCCGCGCGCTCGCCAGGATGCCGAAACCGCCAATGCCGGCGTCAGCACTCCGCAAACCGAAAACCCCAGTTTCCGCCTGGCTTTCCAGGACATGGACTTCCTGTTGCGGGAAGATCTCCGTCCGGTTCGCTTCCAGCTCGAACTGCTCAAGCCCGAACTGATCCTTGAGGAAGCGAACATCGCGTCGACCTTCGTGTTCTACGGATCGGCGCGCATTCCGGAGCCGACGAAGGCGCAGGCGATGCTCGATTTCGCCCGCGCGGCAGAAGGCGACAATCAACAAGGCATCCGCATCGCCGAAAGCCTCGTCGCGAAATCGAAATATTACGACGTCGCGCGCGAACTGGCCGGCAAGGTCAGCCAGTTTCCGCTCGACGAAGCAGGCAAGCGCCAGTTCGTCGTCTGCTCGGGCGGTGGTCCCTCGATCATGGAAGCGGCCAATCGCGGCGCGGCGGACCAGGGCCAGGAATCGATCGGACTGAACATCGTGCTGCCTCACGAACAGGCGCCCAACCCGTACGTCACGCCGCATCTGTCGATGCAGTTCCACTATTTCGCGCTGCGCAAGATGCACTTCCTGCTGCACGCACGCGCCTTGGCGGCCTTCCCCGGCGGCTTCGGGACGTTCGACGAATTGTTCGAACTGCTCACCTTGATCCAGACCGGCAAGATCAAGCCGATCCCGGTATTGTTGTTCGGCAAGGAATTCTGGAACCGCGTGGTCAATTTCGAGGCGCTGGTCGAGGAAGGCGTCATCTCGCCGCGCGACCTGAACCTGTTCACGATGGTCGAGACGGCCGACGAAGCCTGGGACGTCGTCCAGGATTTCTACCGCGAGCCGACGGTCTGACGAAAAGGCGGCCGCATCGCGCGGCCGCCTTTTTTGATGTGTCAGGCCCTCCCGCCGATACCGGCGGGATAGGCAGCTTACTTCGCGTCTTCCTTCGCGCCGCGAACCTTGGCCGCCGGATCGATCGACGGTGCGCCGGTCGCCGGTGCCGCCTTGTTGCTCAGATCGTCCGTCGTCGGTTCGGCCTTGCCGCCGGGGTTGGCCGGTGCGCCGGCAGGCGCCGCTGCGCCGGCCGCCGGAGGAGTCGGCATCGGCAGGTTCGAGCCCATCGAATTGACATAGGCGATGACGTTGGCGCGATCCTGGCCGTTGCCGATGCCGGCGAAGGTCATCTTGGTGCCCGGCGCGAACTTGCGCGGGCTGGTCAGCCATGCGCTCATCGTGTCGAAGTCCCACTTGCCGCCCTTGGCCTTCAGCGCGTCGGAGAAGGCGAACCCGCCCTTGCCCTCCGCAATGCCTTCGCCGAGCGTGGCATACAGGTTCGGGCCGATGCCGTTGGCGCCGCCCTGATTGATCGTGTGGCATGCGGCGCACTTCTTGAACACTTCCGCGCCCTTCGCCACGTCGGCGGTGGCGAGCAACGTCGCGATCGGGACTTCCGCCGCGCCGGCATCGCCGCCCTCTTCGGCGGCCTCGATCGGGAAGCCGAATTTCTCGGGCGCCTCGGCGTGAAACAGCATCCCGCCGGCAATCGAAAGGCCCAGCGCCGCGCCGCATGCAGCAAGCACCCAGCCCGCGATCGTGTTCGTCCGATTGTCCATGTCAGCCCCGTGCCTGTTCCGCGTAAGTCGGCTTCCTTTAGATTCGCGTTGCCGACACCGCAAGCGGCGCTTAAGCGCGGCGGCCACATGGAGAATTTCGCCGCCCCCGCGCGCCCGATCGTGGCGCGGATGACCGCCGCCGCCGCTGCCGACCCGTCGCGTGCCGTCGCCTTTCAGGGCGCACCCGGCGCAAACAGCCATGTTGCGGCGGTCGAGGCGTTTCCGGACGGGCTTCCGTTACCCTGTTTCGACTTTGCCGACGCCATCGATGCGGTGCGCGAAGGGCGCGCGGATTGCGCAATCATCCCGATCGAGAATTCGCTGCACGGCCGCGTGGCCGACATGCATTTCCTGCTCCCCGAATCGGGGCTGGTGATCACCGGCGAACATTTCCTCGGCATCAAGCATGCGCTGATGGGGCTCGGCACGCGCGACGACGTGCGCGAGGCGATGAGCCATCCGCAGGCGCTGGGGCAATGTCGCCACTGGCTTCGCGAACACGATATCACGCCGATCAGCTACCCCGACACCGCCGGCGCGGCGGCGATGGTCGCGGAACAGGGCGACCCGCACGTCGCCGCGCTCGCCCCGCCGGGGGCGGCGGCGATCTACGGCCTGAACCTGCTTGCCGAAGGGCTGGCGGATGCCGAGCATAACATGACCCGGTTCGTCGTGCTCGCCCGTGCCGGGCACGCGATGTTCGGCGATGGCCCGTACATGACGACGCTGATCTTCGAGGTGAAGAACGTGCCCGCCGCCTTGTACAAGGCGATGGGCGGCTTCGCGACGAACGGCGTCAACATGACCAAGCTGGAGAGCTATCAGCGCGGCGGCACGTTCGCCGCGACCGAATTCTTCGCCGATGTCGAGGGCAAGCCCGGCGACCCCGGCCTCGACCGGGCGCTGGAGGAACTGCGCTTCCATACCAAATGGGTCCGCTTGCTCGGCACGTATCGCCAGGCGCGAGCACGCGGCTAGCGGCCGGGGCTCCGCGACTTCACAATCGCCGTGCGCCTTCCGCGCGGACCGCGGCGATCGATGGATAGCCATTGACCGCCATCATCAGGTCCGCCTCGGCAAGGATGCATTTCAGGACGTGCGCCGCGCCCGCCGCACCATCCAGCGCCAGACCATAGCTGTAGGGCCGTCCGACGCCGACCGCAGTGGCGCCCAGCGCCAGCGCCTTGACCACGTCCGAACCCGAGCGGATCCCCGAGTCGAACAGTATCGGCAAACCGCCCGCCCCGGCCACGACGTCCGGAAGCATGTCGATTGCGGCGATACCGCCATTCGCCTGGCGACCGCCATGGTTCGAGCAATAGATCCCGTCGGCCCCGGAATCCGCCGCCCGGCGGGCATCGTCACCGTTACAGATGCCCTTCAGAACGATCGGCAGCTTGGTGAGCGACTTCAGCCACGTCATGTCGTCCCAGGTCAGCACCTTGCCGAACAGGCGGCCCCACAGTCCGATGGCCTCGGGCAGATTGCCGGCGACGGGCTTGCCGAGCAGCCGCTGGAACACCGGGTCGACGAAGTAATTCTCCAGTACATGCCCGCGAAGTTGCGGAAAATTGCCGGAATTGAGGTCGCGCGGGCGCCAGCCCGTTACCCAGGTGTCGAGCGTGACGACGATCGCCGTATACCCTGCCGCTTCCGCCCGGCCGACCAGGCTGGCCGCGAGTTCGGGGTCGCGCGGCGTGTACAATTGGAACATCCCCGGCGTTTCGCCGCTCGCCTTCAGCACGTCTTCCAAAGGATCGTTGGCGAGCGTCGAGGCGCAGAGCGGGATGCCGGTCACCGCCGCGGCCTGTGCGGCGGCTATGTCGCCATGCCCATCCTGCGTGCAGATGCCGGTCACGCCGATCGGGCACATGAACAAGGGCGTCGGCAGTTTCATTCCGAACAGGTCGATCGACAGGTCGCGTTCGCTGGCGTCCACCATCATCCGCGGGACCATGCCCCAATGATCGAAGGCGGAGCGGTTGCGATCCTGCGTCCGTTCGTCGCCGCAACCGCCCTGCACGTAATTCAACACGTAGGGCGGCATCGCCGCCTCTGCCCGCGCGACGAGCGTCGCGTAATCGACCGGCACCTTGGGCAGAACGCCGCCGAGCGCCGCGCCATATAGCTCGTTCTGATAGGCGCCGTAATTTGGCATGTGTCCGCTCCACCGTTCTGCTTTTGCGGCAGTGTGCCACATGCCCGACACCCGCGTCATCCCACCTTGGGCGAGACTGTGCGGATGGCGGCGGAGCAGAGATCAGCGCAACAGGTCGACCACGAAGGCGCGCACCGTTTCGCCGATATCGTCGCGGTCGAGCGCTACGGCGAGGTTGGCCTGCACATAGCCGGCCTTGTCGCCGCAATCGTAGCGCCGCCCGTCGAAGGTCAAACCGTGGAACGGCTGGTCGCCGATCATCCGCGCCATCGCATCGGTAAGCTGGATTTCGCCCCCCGCACCCTTTTGCTGCGTTTCGAGCACGCGCATCACTTCGGGCTGGAGGATGTAGCGTCCGATCACCGACAGATTGGACGGCGCGGTCCCCGGCGCCGGCTTTTCCACCAGTCCCTTCACCTCCGTCAACGCACCGTTGCGCGTGCCCGGCGTGATCACGCCGTACATGTGCGTCTGATCCTCGGGCACTTCCTGGGCGCAGATCAGATTACCGCCGACTTCGTTATACGCCGCGACCATCTGCTTGAGGCAGCCGGGCTTGCCGACCATGAAATCGTCCGCCAGCAGCACCGCGAACGGCTCGTCGCCAACGATGTCGCGCGCGCACCACACGGCATGCCCCAGCCCCATCGGCTCCTGTTGCCGGACATACGCCACCGCGCCCGGCTTCAGCCGGGTCTGCGCAAGCACTTCCAGCGACTTGCCGCGCCCGGTCATCGTCGATTCGAGTTCGTATGCGATGTCGAAATGGTCCTCGATCGCGGATTTCCCGCGGCCGGTGACGAAGATCATCTGCTCGATCCCCGCTTCCAGCGCCTCGTCGACGGCACATTGGATCAGCGGGCGGTCTACCACCGGCAGCATTTCTTTCGGCATGGCCTTGGTCGCGGGCAGGAAGCGCGTCCCCAGCCCGCCGACCGGGAAAACTGCCTTGCGCAGCGGCTTGATCATCGTGGTGCTCCCCGAACGTCTTGCGCGTGTGCCTAGTCAGTCGTTCGCCGCAGCGCAACGACCGCTTCGCTCCACGCCCCCTATCGGCGCAGGGCATGCTCGAATAGGAACGGCGCGTCGCCCGAATGTTCGCTACCGGACCGTAAATCGGGTCCGCGCGTTCACCGGCCACTGCAACCGTAAGGAGATTTGAAGATGCCCGATGGCCAGGCCGTTCTCGACCATCACGATCTGATTCTCCGCCCCGATCCGTCCCGTACCGTCGTTCGCCCGTTTTCGCTCGAATATCCGCAATCCTTCAGGACGGAAGGCCACACCCGCACCGAAGCCATCGTCGACCGCATCCTCACGCTTGGCGAAATGGAGTTGGAAAGCGAACTTGATCTTCTTACCCATTCGCTCGACGAGCGGCATCGCGACGTCGATGCGATGCTGCTGCGCCGCTACGACGAGATTGCCGCCCAGCTACCTAGGCCGATCGATCCGTCGAGCGCGCAGCGCCGGCTGATCGGAGCGTATTTCAGCGAAGAATATTCCTTCGAAGCCGCGGCCTTGTTCAACCCCAGCGCGGTCATCGCCGACGACCAGACCGGCGCGCCGGAAAACGGCATCAACTTCGTCATGTCGCTGCGCGGGATCGGCGAGGGTCATGTCTCGTCGGTGACGTTTCGTGCCGGAACCTGGGTGCCCGGCGGCGCGATCACTGTCGCGACGCCGAGCCCGACTGCGGTTCCGCCGATCCTCGAAAGCGATACCGAGGACAATACGCACACCACGGTGCAATTGCATTGCGGCGGCAGCCGCGAAATCTCCGAGACGGTGCTGTTCCCCGTCCTGCCGAGCCAGCGGCAGGGGATCGAGGACCTGCGGCTGGTCCGCTTCACCGACGACGACGGCAGCGTCAGCTATCACGGTACCTACACCGCGTTCAGTGGTGCCTCGGCAAGGCCGGAATTGCTGACCGGCATCGACTTCAAGAATGTCGAGATGCGTGCGCTGAGCGGCGATGCGGCCGGCGCGAAGGGCATGGCTTTGTTCCCGCGCCGCATCGATGGCCAATATGTCATGCTCGGCCGGCAGGACAGCGAGAGCATCTGGCTCCACCGCTCGGACGATATCCTGGTGTGGAATGGCGGCCAAAAACTGGTGTCACCGAAATATCCCTGGGAATTCATCCAGATGGGCAATTGTGGCTCACCCATCGAAGTTGACGAAGGCTGGCTGGTCTTCACCCACGGAGTCGGCACGGTGCGCAACTATTGCATGGGCGCCTGCCTGCTCGACAAGGCGGATCCATCCAAATTGCTCGCCCGGACGCCGGAACCGATCCTGACGCCAAGCCCGACAGAACGCGACGGCTACGTACCGAACGTGGTGTATAGCTGTGGCGCGATCGTGCAGGGGCGCGACGTGATGATCCCCTACGGCGTAGCGGACAATTTCGCGGCGTTCGCGACGACGACGGTCGACCGGCTGCTCGCCGTCATGGAATAAGCCGACGGAGCAGCAGCGCGCTGCGCAGGCATTGGCACACGATCTGGTCGCGCTGGTTGATCAGCCGGTGCTCGAACGTGACGATGCCTGCGTTCGGGCGCGACTTGCTGTCTTTCAGCGCGACCACCTCCGTCTCGGCGCGCATCGTATCGCCGATGAACACCGGGCTGGGGTGGACCAGTTTGTCATAGCCGAGGTTGGCGACCAACGTGCCGAGCGTAGTGTCGCCGACCGACAGCCCGACCATCAGCGCGAACGTGAAGGTGCCGTTGACGAGGATTTGGCCGAACTCGCTCGCCTTTGCCGCCTCGACGTCGAGATGCAGCGGCTGCGGATTGTGCGTCATCGTCGAGAAGAGCAGATTGTCGGTCTCGGTCACCGTGCGCCGGATCTCGTGCGTAAGCCGGTCGCCGATCTGCCATTCGTCGTAATAGCGGCCAGCCATATCTAAGTCCGTTCGTTTCGAGCGAAGTCGAGAAACCGGTGAAGCGCGCAGACTTCTCGACTGCGCTCGAAGCGAACGGTCCGGATCATTCGGCCTTCCCGATCTTCACCAGAACGGCACCCTCGCTCACCTGACCCCCTACGAGCGCATTCAGTGCGTCGACCGTCCCGTCGAACGGCGCGACGAGGCTGTGCTCCATCTTCATCGCTTCCAGCGTGACGAGCTTCTGCCCCTTGGTCACGGTATTGCCTGCGGCAACGTCCACGGCGATGATCCGGCCCGGCATGGGCGACAGGATCGTGCCGTCCGCGGCGGAGCCGACCGCGGCGCCCGTGACACGCGGCAGCGCGGCGAGGAACGACAATCCGTCGTCATTGACCGCGACACCGTCCGCGACCGGTTCGGCGATGATTGTTTTGTAGCGCCAGTCTTCCGGCAATTCGGTGACATGCACCCTGCCCTCGACGCCAACCGCCACATTTCGGTTGGTCGGCGCGTTCAACCGGAAGCCCAGCGCACCACGCCAGACGTCCGGCTGCGGTTCGGCCAGCAGGTCGTCGGCCGCTCCGGTAAGCATCGTCGGCGTGCCGTAATATTCCTGCACGAGGATCGCCGCCGCAGCCTGCTTGATCATATCCTCGCTGGGCTCGGCGGGGGGCAGCAGCGCGTCACCCTTGTGCGCGATGAAACCCGTATCGATCCGCCCGGCCCGGAAATCCTCGTCGTCCAGCGCCCGCCACAGGAACGCAGCGTTGGTTTTCACCGGATAGATATCCGTTTCGGCACAGGCGGTTGCCAAAGCCTCGCACGCCGAGAGCCGATCCTCGGCAAGCACGACGATCTTCGCGATCATCGGATCGTAGAACGGGCTGATCTCCGCGCCTTCGTAGACGCCGGTTTCCAGCCGAACATCACGATGCTCGCGGAAGATTTCCAACCGGCCGATCGACGGCAGGAAGCCTTTCGCCGGATCTTCGGCATATAATCGCGCTTCCATCGCCCAGCCATGGATCGCAAGCTCGTCCTGCCGCTTCGGCAACGGCTCGCCGCTGGCGACGCGCAATTGCCATTCGACCAGATCCTGCCCGGTAATCTCTTCCGTCACGGGATGCTCGACCTGCAGCCGCGTGTTCATTTCCATGAACCAGATGCGGTCCGCGCGCAGGCCTTCGCTGGCGTCGGCGATGAATTCGATCGTCCCAGCCCCGACATAGTCGACCGCGCGCGCGGCCTTTACCGCGGCGTCGCAGATGCTGGCGCGCGTCGCCTCGTCCATCCCCGGCGCCGGGGCTTCCTCGATCACTTTCTGATGGCGGCGCTGGAGCGAGCAATCGCGCTCGAACAGATGCACGACGTTGCCGTGTTTGTCGCCGAACACCTGCACCTCGATATGCCGCGGCGACAGGATGTACTTCTCGATCAGCACATCGGTATTGCCGAAACTGGACGCCGCCTCGCGCTGGCACGATTGCAGCGCGTCGGCGAACTCGGCCGGATCGTCGACCCGCCGCATGCCCTTGCCCCCGCCCCCAGCGACCGCCTTGATCAGCACCGGATAACCGACCTTCGCCGCCTCAGCGGCCAGCCGTTCGGGCGATTGATCCGCGCCGAGATACCCCGGCGTCACCGGCACGCCCGCGGCGATCATACGCTCTTTCGCGGCATCCTTCAGGCCCATCGCGCGGATGCTGTCCGGGTTTGGCCCGACCCAGACCAGCCCGGCATCGATCACGCTTTGCGCGAAATCGGCGTTCTCCGACAGGAAGCCGTAGCCGGGATGGATCGCCTCGGCCCCTGTCGCCTGGGCCGCGGCGATGATCTTCTCGCAGACGAGATAGCTTTCGCGCGCCGGCGATGGGCCGATATGCACCGCCTCGTCCGCCTGCCGGACATGCAACGCCTTCGCATCGGCATCCGAATAGACCGCAACCGTGCGGATTCCCATCGCACGCGCGGTGCGGATGATGCGGCAAGCGATCTCGCCGCGATTGGCGATGAGCAGGGATTTGATCATGCCACCCACTTTCCGTCACGCGACACATTTCTGAAAGTCACCGCCACCATCACATCCGGAACACGCCGAACGCCGGGCGCTCGGGAATCGGGGCGTTGAGCGTCGCGGCAAAGGCCAGCCCCAGCACGTCGCGGGTCTGCGCGGGATCGATGATGCCATCGTCCCACAGCCGCGCCGTGGCATACCAGGGATTGCCTTCATCCTCATATTTCTGGCGGACAGGCGCCTTGAACGCTTCGGCCTGTTCTTCCGTCCAGCTTTCCGCGTCGCGGTGGACCGTCGCGAGCACGGACGCGGCCTGTTCGCCGCCCATCACGCTGATCCGCGAATTGGGCCAGCTGAACAGGAAGCGCGGCGAGTATGCGCGCCCGCACATGCCGTAATTGCCCGCACCGAAACTGCCGCCGATCAGCACCGTGATCTTGGGAACGGTCGCGGTGGCGACTGCGGTGACCAGCTTCGCGCCATGCTTGGCGATCCCCTCCGCTTCGTAGCGTCCGCCGACCATGAAGCCCGAGATATTCTGCAGGAACAGCAAGGGTATCCGCCGCTGGCATGCCAGTTCGATGAAATGCGCGCCCTTCTGCGCGGACTCGCTGAACAGCACGCCGTTATTGGCCAGGATCGCCACTGGAATACCCCAGATGTGCGCGAACCCACACACGAGCGAGGTGCCGTACAGCGCCTTGAATTCGTGAAACTCGCTGCCATCGACCAACCGCGCGATGATCTCGTGTACGTCGTACGGCGCCCGCACGTCGCTCGGCACGATCCCGTAGAGCTCGGCGGTATCGAAGCGCGGTTCGCGCGGCGCCTTCATGTTCACCGCGGTCCCGGTCTGCGGTTGCAACGTCGAGACGATGTCGCGCACGATCGTCAAAGCGTGCTCGTCATTTTCCGCGACATGATCGACCACGCCGGACTTGCGGCCATGCGTATCCGCACCGCCCAGTTCCTCGGCGCTGATCACCTCGCCCGTCGCCGCTTTCACCAGCGGCGGCCCGGCGAGGAAGATCGTGCCCTGCCCGCGCACGATGATCGTCTCGTCGGACATCGCCGGCACGTACGCTCCCCCAGCGGTGCAGCTGCCCATCACGCAGGCGATCTGCGGGATGCCCTTGGCGCTCATGTTCGCCTGGTTATAGAAGATCCGGCCGAAATGATCGCGGTCCGGAAACACCTCGGCCTGGTGCGGCAGGTTCGCGCCTCCGCTATCGACCAGATAGATGCACGGCAGCATGTTCGCCTCGGCGATCTCCTGCGCGCGCAGATGCTTCTTCACCGTCAGCGGATAATAGGTGCCGCCCTTCACCGTCGCATCGTTGCACAAAATCATGCACTGCCGGCCGGAGACCCGCCCGATCCCCGCGATCACCCCGGCACCCGGCACCTCGTCGTCGTACAGGCCATTGGCGGCGAGCTGACCGATTTCGAGGAACGGCGACCCCGGATCCAGCAAACGCTCGACCCGGTCGCGCGGCAGCAGCTTGCCGCGCGCGGTATGCCGCTCGCGCGACTTTTCGTTCCCGCCGAGCGCCGTGCGCGCGACATCCGCCCGCAACGTATCCGCCAGCGCTCGGTTGTGTGCGGCATTGGCGCGGAATGTCTCGTTGTCCGGCGACAGCCTCGTATCGAGAACGGGTGCGCTCACTGCGCCACCCGCTCGCTTGCGCCGATCAGTTCCCGGCCGATCAGCATGCGGCGGATCTCGTTCGTCCCCGCGCCGATATCCAGCAGCTTGGCATCGCGTAGATAGCGTTCGACCGGCCAGTCCTTGGTGTAGCCTGCCCCGCCCAGCGCCTGGATCGCCTCGTTCGCGACGCGGACGGCATTCTCGCTCGCCAGCAGGATCGCCCCGGCCGCGTCGAACCGCGTCGTCTTCCCCGCATCGCACGATTTCGCGACGGCATAGACATAGGCCCGCGCCGAATTCAGCGCGACGTACATGTCGGCAATCTTGGCCTGCATCAACTGGAACGTACCGATCGGCTGGCCGAACTGCTTGCGCTCGCGGACATAGGGCACGACCACGTCGAGGCATGCCTGCATGATGCCGAGCTGGATCCCGGCCAGCACCGTGCGCTCGTAATCCAGCCCGGACATCAATATGCCGACGCCGCCGTTCAGCGGGCCCATGACGTTTTCCTCGGGAACTTCGCAATCGCTGAACACCAGTTCGGCGGTCGGCGAGCCGCGCATTCCCATCTTGTCGATCTTCTGCCCGATCGAGAAGCCCGGCATGTCCTTCTCGATCAGGAAGGTGGTGATGCCGCGGCTGCCGTCGCCCGTCTTGGCATAGACGACCAAAGTATCGGCATAGGCCGCGTTGGTGATCCAGAACTTCGTGCCGTTCAGGACATAGCCGGCATCGGTCTTCTCTGCGCGCAACTTCATCGACACGACGTCGGATCCCGCCCCCGCCTCGGACATGGCCAGGCTGCCGAGATGTTCGCCGGACACCAGCTTGGGGAGGTATTTCGCCTTCTGCTCCGGGTTGGCCCAGCGGCGGATCTGGTTGACGCACAGGTTGGAATGCGCGCCATAGCTCAGGCCGATCGACGCCGAGGCGCGGCTGACTTCCTCGCAGGCGATGACATGCTCGAGATAGCCGAGCCCGAGCCCGCCATACTCTTCCTCGACGGTGATACCGTGCAGTCCGAGTTCGCCCATCGCCGGCCACAATTCACGCGGGAACCAGTCTTCGGCGTCGATCCTGGCGGCAAGCGGCGTGATCTTGTCGGTGGCGAAGCGCTGCGTCGTATCGCGGATCATGTCCGCGGTCTCACCGAGCGCGAAATCGAAATCGGGCGTCATGCTCTCTCCGGCGTATGGTCTGCATGTCGTCTAGCACGCCGTAGGTCTTGCGTAAAAATTGAACCTGGCATATCCATGCTATAGATGGCTTCTATGATCGATCGCTATCTCCTGCGATATTTCCTCGCCGTGGTCGATCATGGCAATTTCTCGCGCGCGGCGCAGCACTGTCGCGTAACGCAGCCCACGCTGTCGGTCGGCATCGCAAAGTTGGAGCGGATACTGGAGCGGCCGGTATTCCTGCGCAGCAACCGCCGCGTCGAACTGACCGCCGCCGGGACGCGCTTCGCGACTCACGCCCGACGGATCGAGGCGGAGTTCGCCGAGGCGGAAAGATCGGTACTGGAGGATACCCCGCGCCGCTTGTTGCGCGTGGGGATCGTCTCGACCCTGCCGGCCGCGTGGATCGAGCCGGCGGTCGCTGCGGCACGCGGCACGGGCGAGCGGATCGAACTGGTCGAAGGCCGGATGCGCGACTTGAGGCCGATGCTCGATCGCGGGCGGATCGACGCGATCCTCGGCCCGGTCGCGGCGCATGCCGATGCGCTGTTCCGCGAACGCTATGCGCTGGCGCTGCCGGTGGATCACGCGCTCGCGGAGCGCGCGCAGCTCGGCGCCGAGGACGTCGCCGGCGAAGCGATGATCGTACGCCGGCATTGCGAGGCGCTGCCGGAGATCAGCCGCTTCTTCACCGCGCGCGGTGTGCGTCCGTTCATGGCAGCCCGCACGACCAACGACGAACGCGCCTTGGCGTATGTGCGCAGCGGGTTGGGGATTACCGTGATGCCGCGCTGCTTCCAAAGCGACGGCATCGCGATGGCCGCGCTGACGGGGTTCGACGCGACCCGCTCGATCGGCTTCAGTGTCGACGCCGCCAGTTCCGCGCGGCTCCGGGGCAGTGCCGCGTTCGACCTGTTCGGCGAGACGATCCGGCAACTCGCGGGCGCCTAAAGGTCCGGCAGCACCTGCCGCGCTATGCCCCAGCCGGACAAGGAAGGGTCGGATGCGCGTTCCAGCAGCGCCTGTTCGTCGCCGACATGCCAGTGCGACGGCGTGTCGATCTTCGCCAGTTCCGACCAGGTGACCGGCACGGCGACCGGCGCACCGGCGCGGGCGCGCACCGTATAGGGCATCACCGCCGTCGCGCCGCGCTGGTTGCGCAACCAGTCGATGAAGATCTTGCCCTTGCGCTTCGCCTTGGACATCGTCGCGGTGAAGCGATGCGGTTCAGCCTGCGCCAGTGCCTGCGCGAAGCGATCCGCGAAATCCTTCACCGCCGGCCATTCCGCCTCTGGCGTCAGCGGCACGACGACGTGCACGCCCTTCCCGCCCGACAGCAAGGCGAAGCTGACCAGCCCGATCTCCGCCAGATGCGCCTTCAGGTCCGCGGCGGCGGTCTTCACCTCCGCGAAGCCCAGTCCCTCGTCGGGGTCGAGGTCGAACACCAATCGGTCGGGTTTCTCGACATCGCCGATCGACGCGCCCCAACCGTGGAACTCGATCGTGCCCATCTGCACGCATGCGACCAGTCCGTCGGCGGCGTCCAGATACAGATAGGGTTCGGTCGAGCCGTCCTTCTCCCTGATCTCGACGTGATGCACCTGTCCTCCGAAAGACCCGGCATCGTGCTTCTGGAAGAAGCAGTGCTTGCCGCGACCTTGCGGACATCGCACGAGGCTGATCGGACGATTGGCGGCAAACGGCAGGATCGCCGGCGCCATCGTGTCGTAGAACGCCGCCAGCTCGCCTTTGGTGACGGTCGAATCATCGAACAACCGGCGTTCGGGATGCGTGATCGCGATGCCCGATTTCGGCGCGGCGGGAGTCGCCTCCGGCTGTTCCGCGACGACCTCGGACGCCGCTTTGTCCTCGCGCAGGCCGAGGAAGCTGGAATGCCGCAGGACCCCATCCGGCGTGACTTCGGCGAACGCGATCTCGGCGACCAGTTCCGGTTTCACCCACTTTGCGTTGCGGACGGCGGCTTTCGGCGCCTCCACGGTCGCCGTCTTGCGCGAAAGCCGTTCCAGCTTCGCGCTCAGTTCCATCATGCGGTCCTGCGTGAAGCCCGTGCCGACCTTTCCGGCATAGCGGATCTTCCCGCTTTCGTTGACGCCCAGCAGCAGGGAGCGGAAGCCGCGCGACTTTTCGCTCGGCAACCAGCCGACAATGATGAATTCCTGCCGGTGCAGGCATTTGATCTTCAGCCAGCCCTGCGTGCGCTTGCCCGAATAGGGCGCGTCGGCGCGTTTCGAGACGATCCCCTCATAGCCCTCCCGGCACATCGTCTCGAACAATTTCTCGCCTGCGCCAACGATATGCTCGGCAAATTGCAGCCGCTCGTCCGCACCCTCGATCACGGCACGCAGTCGTTCCTTGCGCTGCACGTTCGGCAGCGCTTCCAAATTCTCGCCGTCCAGTTCGAGCAGGTCGAACGCGAACAACGTCATCTCGCCGCCGTTCGAGATTGCGTCCTTGAGCGTGGAGAAATCCGGCCGACCATCCTTGAACGCGACGATTTCACCGTCGATCAATGCCGATCCGACCGGCAGTTTCGCCGCAGCTTCGGCGATACCGGGAAACTTCTCCGTCCAGTCCAGTCCTGATCGCGTGAAGACCTTCGCCTTGCCACCCGCCACCGCGATCTCCGCACGGTACCCGTCATACTTCACTTCGTGGATCCAGCCCGATCCGGTCGGCACGCTATCCACGAGCGTACACAATTGCGGCGGGCGGAAGTCCGGCATCGTGCCCGTAATCGGCTTCGGACGTCGAACGGACGGTTTCGCACCGGCAACGCGAGCCGGCGTCGGTTTCGGGCTCGTCGCCGGCTCGCCCGCCGCGACCTTCGACGCGGGCGCCGAGCGCAGCTTCTTCCACGACGCCAATTCCTTCTTCGCCTTGCCGCTGGCAATCTCCTGCATCGTCCGCCCGGTCTTCACGCTGGTAAGGGCGCCATCGACGAGATCGTCCGAACCGCCGACATATTGGTCGGCGACCTTGCGCAACAGCCAGTTGACGTTGCGCTCCTTGCCGCGCGGTTTCAGCCGGATCAGCAGCCATTCGCCCTTCATCCGCAGGCCGTCGACCACGAAATGCAAATGGCCCTTTTCCAGATCCTTGGCCGACTTGCCCGGCACCGGCGCCCAGGTGCCGTCGTCCCACAGCATCACCGTGCCGCCGCCATATTCCCCCGCCGGGATCGTCCCTTCGAAGTCCGAATAGCTCAACGGATGGTCTTCGGTCTGCACCGCGAGCCGTTTGTCGTCCGGATCGAGGCTGGGACCACGCGTCACCGCCCAGCTCTTCATGACGCCATCGACTTCCAGCCGCAAATCCCAGTGCAGCCGCGTCGCATCGTGCTTCTGCACCATGAAGCGATTGCCCTGCCCCGGCTCCAGCGCCCCGCGCGGTTCCGCCGTCTTCGCGAAATCGCGTTTCGAATTGTACTTTTCGAGCGGATCTTGGGTCATCGGGTGCCGGACGTTGCTCCCCTCCCTGGAAGGGAGGGGTTGGGGGTAGGTCGCATCCGGGCGGTGCGGAGGATCCGGAGTGCAGGTCGACGTGTCGCCCGGCCTCGACCCACCCCCGGCCCCTCCCTTCCAGGGAGGGGAGCAGATACAGTCTCAAGCACGCTTCTTCGCCGCAGGCTTGGCCGCCGGTTTCTTTGCGGGAGCCTTTGCCGCCGCCGTTCCGCCCGGTTTCTCGATCGACTTCTTGAGGGCCACCATCAGATCGACCACGTTCGAACCGGATTTCGCGGCGCCTTCGTCCTTGTCCTCGATGATCTTGCGGTTCGACTTCGATTTCTGTTTGCGTGCGATCAGGTCGCGCAACGCGTCGACATAGCGGTCGTGGAACTTCGCGGGATCGAAGTCGGCCGTCTTCTTGTCGATCAGCGTCGTCGCGAGATCCAGCAGGTCGGCATCGGGCTTGTCGTCCGGGATATCGCGGAAATAGCCCTGCGCCTTGTTGACCTCGTCGGCATAGCGCAAAGTCTCCAACACCATGCCGCGGCCGCACGGTTTCAGGCTTACGACATATTCGCGCCCGCGCATCGCCAACTGCCCGAGCCCGACCTTCTTGGCCTGGCGCAGTGCCTCGCGCAGCACGATGAACGCTTCCTCGGCGAGATCATCGGCCGGCACGACGAAATAGGGTCGCTCGTAATAGAGCACGTCGATTTCGCTGGCATCGACGAACTGGGTCAGTTCCAGCGTCTTCTTGGACTCGAGCTTGACCGCATCGATCTCGTCCTGATCGAGCAGCACATAGTCGCCCTTGTCGACCTCGTATCCCTTGACGATGTCGTCGGTATCGATCGCGCCGAGCCCGGGAACGATCTTCTCGTATTTGACGCGCTTGCCCGACGGTTCGTGGATCTGGTGGAAGGCGATCTGCGCGCCGGACTTCGTCGCGGCATAGATTTCGACCGGAATCGATACGAGTGCGAGCCTGATCTGCCCCTGCCAATAGGCCCGCGCCGCCATGTCGTCTCCCTCCCTGTCGTTCCGGAACCGATTCAACCCCGGCCGAGTGGAGTCGTTCCGCTTGCCGGCGATTTTCGATCCTAAGCTCTTGTTTCGTCGCAGGTTTGGCCGGGCGTAGCGGTCCCGCGCGGCAGCGGCTAAGGAGGCTGCGATGTTACGCCTTACCGAACTGGCCTTGCCGCTCCATCATCCCGACGAAGCGCTGCCCGCCGCGATCTGCAAGCGGCTGCGCATCACGCCGCGCGAACTGGTGCGGCACGTCGTCGCGCGCCGGGCGCACGACGCGCGCGACAAGACCGATATCCAGTTGGTCTATTCGGTCGACGTGAACGTGAAGAACGAAGCCGCGGTGCTGGCGCGCTTTCGCAAGGACCGCAACGTCCAGCCGACACCGAACACCAGCTACCGCCCTGTCGCGCAGGCGCCGGCAAGCGGCTTCAAGCGGCCGGTCGTCGTCGGCGCCGGGCCATGCGGCCTGTTCGCCGGACTCATCCTCGCGCAGATGGGATACCGCCCGATCATCCTCGATCGCGGCAAGGTGGTGCGCGAGCGGACCAAGGATACCTGGGGCCTGTGGCGGCGCGGCGTGCTGGATCCGGAATCCAACGTCCAGTTCGGCGAAGGCGGCGCCGGGACCTTTTCCGACGGCAAATTGTACAGCCGGATCAAGGATTCTCGGCATCTCGACCGCAAGGTGCTGACAGAATTCGTCAAAGCCGGCGCACCGCCCGAAATCCTCACCGAGGCGCATCCCCATATCGGCACCTTCCGCCTCGTGACGATGGTCGAGAGCATGCGGGCCACGATCGAAGCACTGGGCGGCGAATATCGTTGGCAGCACCGCGTCGACGGCCTCGACATCGCCACCGCCCCCTCCGGCGAGCGCCGCGTTCGCGGCCTGCATCTGCACGACGGCGGCTATATCGAGGCCAACAACGTCGTTCTTGCGGTCGGCCATAGCGCGCGGGATACGTTCGCGATGCTTCACGCGGCCGGCGTGCATGTCGAGGCCAAGCCGTTCTCGATCGGCGTGCGGATCGAGCATCCGCAATCCTGGATCGACCGTTCGCGCTTCGGCAGCAATGCCGGGCATCCGGTGCTCGGCGCGGCGGAATACCACATCTCGCATCACTGTTCGAACGGGCGGACGGTCTACAGCTTCTGCATGTGCCCGGGCGGCACGGTCGTCGCGGCGACGTCGGAAACGGGCCGCGTTGCGACCAATGGGATGAGCCAATATTCCCGCAACGAACGCAACGCCAATTCGGGCTTCGTCGTTGCGATCGACCCGGAGCGCGACTTTCCCGGCGATCCGCTCGCCGGTATCGCGCTGCAGCGGCATTGGGAAGAACGTGCGTTCGTCGCCGGCGGATCCAGCTACAAGGCCCCCGCGCAGCGGCTCGGCGATTTCCTCGCCGGCAAACCGTCGCGGAGCCTGGGCAGCGTCGTCCCGTCCTATCGCCCCGGCGTCACGCCGACCGATCTCGCCGAATGCCTGCCCGACTTTGCGGTGACGGCGATGCGCCAGGCGATCCCGGTGTTCGGCCGCCAGATTCCCGGTTACGATCACCCGGACGTGGTGATGACCGGGGTCGAAACCCGAACCTCGTCGCCGGTCCGCTTCACCCGTGGCGACGATCTGCACAGCCTCAATACGCGCGGGCTGTTCCCGGCCGGCGAAGGCGCGGGCTATGCCGGCGGCATTCTCTCGGCAGCGGTCGACGGCATCAAGGTCGCCGAAGCGGTCGCCGCCAGCATCGGATCATGACTTTTCCCGCGATAGGCGCGACGCAATGTCGCGGCTGATCCTGTTCAACAAGCCGTTCGACGTACTCTGCCAGTTCACCGACGCCGGCACCGTCACGCCGCGGCGCACGCTGTCCGACTTCATCGACATACCGGGCGTCTATCCGGCGGGACGACTGGACCGCGACAGCGAGGGACTGGTGCTGCTGACCGACGACGGGCGGCTCCAGGCGCGCGTTTCCGATCCCAGGTTCAAGATGCCCAAGACCTATCTGGTCCAGGTCGAAGGCGAGCCGCAGGACAGCGACCTCGACCGGCTGCGCAGCGGCGTGCTGCTGAACGACGGCATGACCCGCCCGGCGCAGGCGACGAAGATCGCCGCGCCCGAGCTATGGCCGCGCGACCCCCCGGTGCGCTTTCGCAAGACCGTGCCGGACAGTTGGATCAGCCTGACGATCCGCGAGGGACGCAATCGTCAGGTGCGCCGCATGACGGCGGCGATCGGCTTTCCGACGTTGCGATTGGTCCGTCGCAGCGTTGGCGACTGGACGCTGGACGGGATCGCACCCGGTGCTTGGCGCGATGCCCCGCCTGTTTGACGATAAATCGAATAACTAGTCGAAATAATAATTTACCTTATTACCCTAATACCGAAGACCCGCCATGATGCTGGGGTTATTTGCGGTCAGTCAAACAGGGTATTACGATTGCGTAAATATGCGCGGATATTTACGCCGAGGGGCGACGTTCCCGTCAGCGGTGCGGGGCATGGCCGTTCGACTGCGGCTCGCGCTACGTCCGCGCGCGACGATTTGGGAACGATCTTACCCGATCTATGGCGCGCGGCGATCCGTCCATTCATCGCCACGACCTGGAACTTCTCGAAGCGCCTGACGCATCTCACGCGGCACTATCTCATCGTCAGGCAATCGGGACAGCCGTTCTTCATCAAGCCCGACCAGTATCTGGAACTGTTCTCGATCGAACTCGGCGAGACACTCTGTCGGGTGACGTTGGATCAACCGCCCTGGCTGTTGCGCGACGGCCTGCTGACGATCAGCCTGTGGTCCGATATCCACCGCGCCTTCTCGTTATCCTTCTGCTTTTCCGATGCCGGCGGCATACGGACGGCCTATGTCGGCGGGATCCAGGGACGGCGGCATGAGGAGGCGCTTGCGGTCAACCGTATCCTCACCAAGGACGCGCACGGCTTACGACCGCGAGATCTGCTGTTCGAACTGTTTCGCATGATGTGCACGGACATGGGGATAGTTCGCATCCGATGCGTGTCGAACGCCATACGCTGCAACAACACGCGTGGAGTGTTCCGCACTGTGACCAACCTCGACGGCGTGTTTCTCGACTATGACGAGGTGTGGAGCGATCGCGGCGGCGTATTGCAGCCGGATGGCTTTTTCGACGTGCCGGTCGCGCTCGGCAAACGATCCGCGGACGAGATTCCGGCCAAGAAGCGCGCACTGTATTCCCGGCGCTACGCCTTGGTCGACCTGCTGGAGCAGCGCATGGCGGCGGCTCTGGCCTCGCCGCTGCATGACCAGGCGCACGCGCCGCAACCGCCGCCGCCGCCCTTCTGACCATCGCATCCGTGGCTCGGCTCAGCCGCCGGGCGTCGGCGCCAGCACGACATGATAATGCTCCTGCGCGACGATGTGCCACCCCGCCTCGATCCAGTCGCCGAGATATTGCGGGTTCACGTACACCGTGCGCACCGGGCGCGGATCGGCCCGCCATGATGCCATCGCGCTGCGGGCGACTGCCTGCATGATCGAGGAATCGAACGGGTGGAACAGGTACAGCACCAACGGGCCAGCCGGGAGATCGTAGCTGCTGGCGTCGTCGCGGATCACCTCGATCCTGCTTGCCCGACTGTCGACCGTCGCCAAGCGGGCGATGTTGTTGCGCGCGGTATCAGCCAGTTCCTGCGCGAATTCGACGCCGATGATCCGGCTGAAGGCGAACTCCAGCGCCAGGATCAACGCGCGTCCCTTGCCCGACCCGAGATCGACGAAGGTCGCGCCCGCGATCGGGACATCCAGCGACCCAAGCGCCGCCGCGAACTCGCCGGGGTCGGACGCGATATGGCTCGTTCCGTAGCGCGAATTCTTCGACGGAATGGTCAGATTGTGCAGCCGCTGGATACCCCCGGTATCCAGCCCGAGCCGATCGTCGAACCGGCTGTCGACCTGCGCCTTTAGTTCGAGATAGCGTTTATAGTCGGCCGGCGGCAATCCGATCGCCGAGCGGACCTTGCGCACGACCTTGCCGGCGAAAACCTGCGGGCCGTTGTTGCGCAAAACGCTGAGGGCGCGGCTCGCTTGCTCCGAAATCTTGCGTACGACGATGGCGATTCTCCGATCCGAAGGGCACGCTAGCGCAAGATCAGGCGATCGTATCGGGGATTTCTTCCAGGCAAACTCCGTATCTTGTCCTTTAATGATGCTGCTTTGGCGGCTTGTTAAGAGTCTCAGGCTATCGCCCTGGCGCGGAGGAACGGCCGAAGATGATTTTCAAGCGCAGGCAAAAAAGGCGCGCGGACGTGTCCGTGGCCGCCGCCAATGCCGAGATCGCCTCCGACGTGATGGCTTTCCTCACCGAACAGGGCCTGCCGGCGACTCCGGTCAATTTCGAACTGGGGTGCTTGCGCCGCAACGATCCGAAGGGCCTCGTCGCACGAACCGTCGCCTCGATCACGCTTACCGGCGACCGGATCAGCCAGGAACAGGCCGATCTGCTCGTCGCCGCCTATCGCTCCCTCGGCACCGGCAGTGCCGCGCAGCAACCCGAGGAAGAGGGCTCCGCGCGGACCGAATTGCGGCACCAGACCTTGCATCTTGCCGCGATCACCGGCGCGGCGATGTCCGCGACTGGCCAATTCGGACGGGACCTGACCGAGCGGCTCGACGAGATCGACCGCGACCAGCATGCGCAGCCGCTGGCGACGAGCATTTCGGCGATGATCGATCGCACCGGCGATACCGAGCGACGCCTGAACGTGGCGATGGCGGAGATCGACGCGCTGAATTCCGAACTCGCCGCCGCGAAGAACGATGCCGCGCGCGATGCCTTGACCGGACTCGTCAACCGCCGCGGCCTGCAACTGCACCTCGACGCGCTGGCTTCCGACGCCTGCACGGTGATCGCCATCTGCGACATCGACCGGTTCAAGACGATCAACGACAAGCATGGCCATCAGGTAGGCGATCGCGTGATCCAGGCCGTTGCCGAGACGATCGCGGCGAGTTGCGAACCGCACATCGTCGCGCGCTGGGGTGGCGAAGAGTTCGTAGTCTTGATCGACGGGCTGCCGCTCGATGCCGCAGCGGACTTGATCGAGACCGCCGGGCGCAATCTGTACGGACGCAGCTTTCGCGTTCGCGATACCGGCGAGGCACTCGATCCGGTCACCTTTTCCGCCGGCGTGGCGATCGTCGAGAATGGCGACGCGGACACCGCGCTCAGTGCCGCCGATGCCCTGCTGTACCAGGCTAAGATCGACGGCCGCGACCGGATCCTCACCGCGCTGCCGACGGCGCTCGCCGCCTGAACTCAGCCGGTGTAGGGTTCGCAGGCGATACCGTCGTCGTCACCATCCATCTCCGGTCGATAGCCTGGCTCGCCACGATAGATTGGTTCGGTTCCCGCGCGGCGCGCATCGTTGCAACCGCCCCACCAATCGCCTGCTTGAGGCTCTCGGGCGCGTTTGAAGCCGGTTTTTACAGCGAGTGCAGTTGTGCGGGCTGCCACAGCAGACCGCCCCTCTGGTGTAGTCGCGAGAGAACCGACGCCGACGATAGCGCCGAGCAGCGTCCCGCCTATCAGGACAGTGACGATGCCGTTTTGTTTTTCAGTCCGCATCCAGAATATAGATCGGCCGAGGTAAACGATCTATGTTCGGTGGAGACGGTACTTATAGCAACTTGTCCAATGTTATCGGCAAGTCGCGGACGCGGCGGCCGGTCGCATTGTAGATGGCATTGGCGACCGCCGCACCGACGCCGGTGATCCCGATCTCGCCGATTCCGTGGGCGCCCATCGGCGTGTGCGGGTCGGGGATGTCGGTCCAGATCACGTCGATCTCGGGCACGTCGAGATGCACCGGCACGTGATATTCGGCGAAGCTTGGGTTCATGATCCGGCCATTGCGCTCGTCGAACTGCGTCTCCTCCATCAGCGCGAGGCCGAGCCCCATGACGATGCCGCCGCGGAACTGGCTTCGCGCCGTCTTGGCGTTGAGGATCGTACCGGTATCGAACGACCCGAGGAAGCGGCTGACCCGCGGCTCGCCGGTCACCGAATTGACCCGGACTTCGCAGAACATCGCGCCGTGCGAATGCATCGACCAGTGCATCTGCTCCAGCGGTGGCGTGGCTGCTTCGGTGACCGTGATGCTGGCCCGCTGCGCGCGCGCCAGGATCGAGGCATAGCTTTCGCGCCGCGCCGGATCGTCCAGCTTGGCGAGCCCGCCCTCGTCGCCACCGATCTCCTCGACCGAAAGGCCAGCCAAGGGCGAATCGTTGCCGGCCAGCTTGAGCAATTCGCCGACCAGCGCACGGTGGGCGGCGATTACCGCGGCCCCGATCGCCGCGGTCTGCTGCGATCCGCCGGCGAGGATCGCACCGGGAATGAGCGAGTCTCCGTACGCCACCTCGACCTGATCGAGCGCCAGCCCGAGCCGATCGGCGGCGACCATCGCCGTGGTGGTGGACGTGCCCATCCCCATTTCGTGGGCCGCCACCTCGACCTTGGCGCGTACTCCGCCCGCGCCGTCGGCCCTTAGCGTCATTCGCGCGACGCCGCCGGGCATGCGATAATAGGGGTAGGTCGCCGTGGCACAGCCGATCCCGACCAGCCACTCGCCCTCGCGGCGCGTGCCGGGTTCGGCATGCCGCTTCGACCAGCCGAACCGCTCCGCCCCGGCGCGCCACGCTTCGACGATGTTCCGCGACGAGAACGGCAATCCCGACGTCGGATCCTTTTCCGGCTCGTTGCGGATGCGCAGTTCGATCGGGTCCATGCGGAGTTCAACGGCAAGCTCGTCGATCGCGGATTCCAGCGCGAACGTGCCGACCGACTCGCCGGGCGCGCGCATGAACGTGTTGGCGAGCATGTTCATCTTGGTCACTTCGACCTGCAGCTTGACCGCGCCGGCGGCATAGCCCGATCGCGTTCCCATGATGAACGGCTCGGGCATATTGTTGTGCGGGCTCATCGCCGCGACGCCGGTATGAATCAGCGCGTCAAACGTCCCGTCCGCCTGCGCGCCGAGTGCGACGCGCTGTTCGGTGAGCGTGCGGCCGCCGACGATGCGGTACACTCCTTCGCGCGACAGCGCGATGCGCACCGGGCGGCCCGCTATGCGTGCCGCTGCAGCGCCGAGGATCTGGTGATCCCACAAGCACTTCCCGCCGAACCCTCCGCCGACAAAGGGGGAGGTGACCCGCACCTGTTCGGCCTCGAGGTCGAACACGCCGGCCAGCGTCGCGGCTTCGGCGGTCACCAACTGACTGGCATCGTGCACGATGAGTTCGTCGCCGTGCCACGCGATCGTCGCGGCATGCGGCTCTATCGCGTTATGGTTGTGCCGCGGCGTCGTGTAGAGATTGTCGACCCGGTGCACCGCTGCCGCCAACGCCTGTTCGGCATCGCCCGTTTCGTTAAGCAAGGGCTGGCCCATGAACAGCCCCTGCTCGGTGCCATTGGCCCGCGCCTGCGCGAACGAGGTGGTGAACGGCGCCGTCTCGTACGTCGCCGCGATCAACGACGCGGCATGATCGGCCTGTTCCTGCGTTTCCGCCAGCACCAGCGCGATCGGCTGTCCGTTCCAATGAACGCTGTCATCCTGCATCACCGGTAGATCGGCCGGTCCGGCAGCGGTCGGCGAAGACCCGAACACGGCAGGCGCGTTCATGCGCGGCGCATTGCGGTGAGTCATGACCAATACGACTCCGGCCGACGCCTCCGCCGCGGCGGTGTCGATCGACGCGATCCGTCCGCGCGGGATGGTGGCATAGGCCAGAGCGGCGTACGCCAGGTTATCCATCTGATATTCAGCGGCAAATCGCGCCGCACCCTGGACCTTCAGCGGCCCGTCCAGCCGTGACACGGACGTGCCGATCAACCCGTGCTTGTGCCGGATCAGCGGATCGGGAACGCCGCCCGGGATCCAGCTGTCGGGGGCAAGCGGAACCAGCTTGGCCATTGCGGTCTGCACCACCGTCTGTGCGGCATTTTTGCCAGCTTCCACGATCTTCATGCCATCACCCCCGCCAGTTCGCCAAGCACCGCCGTCATCGCCCGTACCGCCAGACCGATCTTGAACCCGTTGTCGCGAAGCGGCCGCGCATCGGCGAGTTCCGCTTCCGCCGCGGCCTTGAACGCCGCAACGTTCGCCGGCCCGCCACGCAACGCAGCTTCGGCTTTCGAAGCACGCCATGGCTTGTGCGCCACGCCACCCAACGCGATCCTAACGTCCTTCACCGTGCCATCCTCGACCTCGATCGCCGCGGCGACGGATACGAGGGCGAAGGCGTAGCTCGCCCGATCGCGCACCTTGCGATACGTCGAGTTGGCTCCGAAGGGCAGCGGCGGCAGTTCGATCGCGGTTATCAGCTCGCCCGGTTCCAGCATCGTATCCCGTTCGGGATGCTCCCCCGGCAAACGGTGCAGATCGACGAACGGCAGCATCCGTGCCCCGCGCGATCCCTCCAGATGAACGATCGCATCCAAGGCAGCGAGCGCGACGCACATGTCGGAGGGATGCGTCGCGATGCAGGAATTGGACGCTCCCAATATCGCATGCCCGCGATCGAACCCGCCGATCGCGTCGCACCCGGATCCGGGCTGGCGTTTGTTGCACCGCGACCCGTCGGTATCGTAGAAATAGGTGCATCGCGTCCGTTGCAGCATGTTGCCGCCGACCGTCGCCATGTTGCGGATTTGCGCCGACGCGCCGGCAAGGATCGCGCGGGTCAGCATCGGGTAATGCGCCCGCACCTCGCGATGTTCGGCAAGTGCTGTGTTGCGCACCGCCGATCCGATCGATAGCCCGCCGCCGTCGGTTCGGCGAATTTCATCCGACAGGCCGGTCACGTCGACCAAGGATGTGGGCCGCGCGATCGTCTCGCGCATCAGATCGACCAGGTTCGTCCCCCCGCCGAGATATGCGGTCGCAGGCGCTTTGCCACGACGCAGCGCGTCCCCGACATCGCTTGCGCGGGCATAATCGAAGGGGGTCACGACGCCATCTCCTTCGCGACGGTCGCGGTGATCGCGTCGATGATGCCGTTGTGCGCACCGCAGCGGCACAGATTGCCGCTCATCCGTTCCTGCAGTTCTTCGCGGCTTAGCGTGACGCTTTCCGCGGTCAGGTCCTGGCTGACATGACTGGGTAGGCCGCGTCGCGCCTCGGCCGCCATGCCAACCGCCGAGC
>Ga0160428_1000843_pt1 | contig 28485 bp, 24 predicted proteins | sample SolpanmetagenomM_FD_108198 | JGI IMG/M metagenome (GOLD analysis project Ga0160428, IMG submission 108198) | Solar panel surface microbial communities from Lawrence Berkeley National Laboratory, California, USA - M | ecosystem: Engineered > Built environment > Solar panel > Unclassified ... | reverse complement strand
GTGGAAGAAATTGCAAATGATCAAGCCTTTGCTGGTGCAAGACCTACGGCATTCTTTCCGAGGTCGTAAACAGAGTAATATCTTCTCAAGAATGAATCTCCCAAAATGACAAGAGGTCCGGCAGGAGCAGGAATGTCAAATCCAGTAAAGGAAGAGATACATGATCCCTGTACTTCAAGAATGTAATCATATGCGGTAATGGTAAAGTTCTTTCCTGTCAATGTGAATGTAAGATCTGGTAATGTCTCTCGCTTGTCGCAGTCAACGCTGTATTGACCATTATATCCCTTTTTAGCACCCATTTCCTTGTTGCTGCAAAGATGTCATTAGTGATGAATAAATGGGAAATTATAAGGAATACGACTTACAGAAGATCGGCAAGTGTTGTAGGCATGGCAATCAATGAAGTACCAGTATCAAGAATAGCACCAGTAGATTCAAATTCGGCAGTCTCGCCACCAAAAGTAATGGCGTCAAGATCAACTTCCCAATAAGCCTTACGACGGAGAGGAATCATTGTCAAATCACCGGTATAGTGGTCCTTGTTAACACCGCCGAAGATTGCCTCGGATTCGGCTTCCTTGTCATTGACGTCTGCAAGGTAAAATGCAAACACTGGATCATCTAATAATCCTTGATCAACGGCAGAGTAAAATGGTGGAGGAATACCATTGACGGAGATGGTGTCGTATCCTAGACCCAAAATGCCATCGAATCGACCAAATGCAAAAGCAAGACCTGGCTCAGAAGTTGCCTCTCCAAACAATTGATTTTTGATCTTCAAATCACCTAATTGAACGGTATCTTTTGAGATGTATCCCTCAACAGCACCTGAACCGTAACGAATGGCAAAATCAGATCCATTCTTCTTGTATGATGATGATCCACTGTGGTCGTACTTGTTGTGAAGATAACAAGCGATAGAAGTACAATCTGAAGATGGAATCCATAAATTGGAGCTTCCAGTATCAAGGACAACCTTGAAATCTTGTGGAGGGTTACCAACTGAGATTTCAGAAAAGTATTGAGCGTTCATGAAATTGTCGACTGGGACGGTATGACCTCCACCATTTTTAGCATCGTCTTTGAACTGAAGATCCTGAAACATTTGTTGTCCTTGAGAATGTAAACCCATGTATTTCTGGCCAATAGCACGAGCTTGATCTGGTACATTGGCATTTAACTATATATCTTTAAATCAACACATTGACCGCAATAGATGACTTCGATGGAATACTTACGAGCTGCTCAGTTAATGGTACTTTTTTGAGCTTCATCTTGTGGACGCCGGCATTGGCAGCACCTAATAATGCAGCAGATGCTGCGAGAATTGAAACACCCTTCATATTGGTCGTTTCAATGAATAAGTTATGAGAATGATTATATTATAAAGATCAATAAAGGTCTAGGAGAAACAGATTGTAATGAGTAATAACAAAATGGGGCAAAGCGGGCACGTGGTGAGGCTGACGTCAGGGAGCTCCTAGCAACCAAGTAATAAGCTCTTTGGGGTGGAAACGGGGCTTTCAACAATAACAATGTCCTGTCATGATCTTGTTAATCAACGATCAATTTTATCCTCAGTACTGTACGTGATTAGTGTCACACATCTTTAGCAGTCGTTGTCTTGTTATACCACGATCTATGCTGAGACCGAGACATGGCATGATTTGCCCATCGTTATAGAGCTTTCTCATTAACACACACCTGACATGATTCCGAGATTTGCAAAATAAACTTTTCGTAATATAAACTTTTCATGACACCATCCATCTAGAATCTGTCAAAAGTTCTTCGCATGCTCTTATATTTATCGTTCTTTGTATGTGATAGTAGCGTTGCCGGAAATGAAATGTTATTTGTTCTAAATAATGTCTTGATACAATGCTAAAACAAGAAAATGAAGCCATGCGCTTGGACGGCCTAGCAGCATACAACCTACTGCAATAAAGCAGCAAAGGGGCTCTCGGTCATCCAGAGCAGCAGGTTACTCTAAACAGAAGATTGTATATAGAATCGTGGTAGACTTTGTACAAATTTGATGTTAGAATGACTACTCAATATTATTGATTCATGCACCATAATCATTTTGACTCTATCATATGCACGAATTGCATGACCGCAAACCTACTGTGGTAAATGACAGATATGATGGATTTACTATGATTTTCTTCGACGTTTCATTGTGCAGAACCACGTTATTACTCGCCGTTGCGATTCGGCACCGCAAAGCGCTACTCCATTGTTAAAACTCCGCGAGAGCTGTCACTACACTGTGTTGTTCGTATCTCGTTGAACATCTACAGACGACAAATCGATTGACGACCATCTATATCGTTTTTTGGTAATAGAAATCGGATATGAACTGACCTGCGCTTCGGACTATATTTAGTGACAGACAGACAGACAGACAGACAGACAGACAGACAGACAGACAGACAGACACGCGAGGGAACTAAGGAAAAGGCACTAGATCTCCATTGCAATCATTTGAAGAGGAGGAATATCATACAGCGTTGTTGTCATTATCAGATATCATATCGACGGACCAATAATGCTGAAACGCGCATTAATCCGAGCACCATAGTGTACCATAATTTCGAAAGAACTCGACTTATTCTTCGTCTAATCACATTATAATTATCTAGGCCTCTAAACTGATCAGCACATTCGATGGGACGAAAGGAGAATGGTGAGATATTGACTAATATACAAATCGCGCTAAGATGAAATGTCGATTGCTTCTCAGTCGGCACGAACATCATTAACTTCTGCCTCAATCTTAACGATTCATACTCGTCCTGGGTCTGCATCTGACTCAATCCATCTACATTCCCTATCATCTTCACCCAAGATCCATCAAGTCGAAGGATTTTTCAAGTCATCCAACGAAATATCAGCACAGGAAACATCATTAAATAAGTCGTATGAGAAACCTTTACGCACAAAAGCGTCACATAACTACTACCCAAATACTGAAAAGCAAGTCGTTGTTCAAGATACCGGTCGAATACAAAGTGAGAGGCTCTCTTGAAAAGCTGAAAACCCAAGTTCAAAACCATCTGGTCAAATGTATCGAGATTCACCCCAAGGGAGCCCTTCAAGATTCCGCCAGCCATCAGCTGGTAGTAGATTGGATGAGTATAGACCTGGGCGAGTCAGTGGCTCCCGCCTGCGGTTATCATCCCAGTCCTCTTCCTCCAACAATGTGGCGGCAGCTGGCAGTAACCAAAACAGACAAAAAATGCCAATGACGATTGATACCAGTGCAAAAACATATATCAGATCACCTTTATCGCCTCCAATAATGAATCCTTTAAACAGCTCATTACCTTCTCCGACGAGCGGTAATGCGGATCCGAACGACTATTTTGGATTGGGGATTGCAGTGTCAAGAGATGGAACACCACAAGCTGGAGATGGCAGTCCTCTCAGTCCTTCAGCGTCAAGGCATCGGAGACCGCGGGATGACACAAGCAGTCCGACAACTGACAGGAGAACGTCACGTCCAAAAGATAAACGGGAAAAAGATAAAAAGACAATGTTATCCATGGCATTAGAAAAAGCAAACACAGCCGTACTTCTTGACAATGCGCATAACCTTGCAGGCGCACTGGATGCGTATGGTGATGCATGTGGACTTTTAGAGCAGGTCATGGACCGGACAGGAAGTATGGAAGATCGTGAAAAGCTCGAAGCAATTCGAAATACATATGCTACAAGAATTGAAGAGTTGACAATATTACAACAACCATCTTCGGGCGAGAGTTCGGAAAAACAACTCCCGCCACGGCCGAGTAGTAACGAATCCGATGTTGCTCCCGCTGCTACAATACCTCAAATAGAAGCTCCTAGCAGGATACCTCCATTATTTACAAACACTTTACCAGTCAACACTAAAACGAATGGCCCATTTTTGGCGGCACCTGCTGTAGGAGGAGATGCCCGAGATCGGTCATCTTTCCTCAGCGATGCTATTAGAGAAGTGGAAGGAGGTGCTGAAGGAGGATTTTTGGGGCCCTTGTGGGAAAGAGAAAGATCGAGGTCTCCACTTTCTACCACAAATCTAACTCCAAATCGGTCAAACGATAAATTGAACAGCCCTGATGCACCATTACCGCTAGAACCTAATCGATCCTCTTCCCCCAGACTTTCTCCTCGAGACGGTTATGCTGAACTTCCTGCAGATACCACACCCAAACCTATAGTGTCGATACTTCATGCCGAGCCTGCATCATGGCTGAACACTATTGATGAATCAGATTCGGATCAATCGCGTGTAGCAAAATATGATGGAAAGGGTAGTAATGCGCGATATGGTCAAAATCAACCGGAAACGAATAACGAGTTTGATGCCGTCTTCAATGAAGCGATTGAAGCAGCATATGATGATAATTATGATGAAGACCAACGAATGATGGATGATCTTGCAAAAGATTACATGGATAACACTTTCAAGGTTGATGCACACAGAAAATCTTCTTTACCGCAGCCATCCAACCATAATACACCTCGATTACGAAATACATGGGGCAGTGCTACTATTGGAGATATACAAGGTGGTAGCAAGACGTTATCAATGTTATCCGACAGCAGTGGCTTGAGAGGTCTCGGCACTCAAACAAATGATCAAAGAGCTTCGACATCAACAAATGGCACATCTGAGAGTGGTCTTCGTTCACGTGATAACACGGAAAAAGGATCGATATCTCAAGATGCTAATCAGGATACAATGAGCAGGAAACGCTCATCTGATCCAAGTGTTAAACCGTTGACTATAGAAACAGCCATTATACCTTCAAGACGGAGAGCACCGTCTACAGCAAGTCGTAAGACTGAATATAGTGTACGTTCGATTGATGTGGCTCCGTGGGAGGCTAGAGACCGTACTGCCGAAGTGACTCCTTGGGAGCTGGAGGATAAGCTAGCCGAGGTTACGCCATGGGACTTGCAAGGCTCAGTAACGGACAAATTTGGTAAGACTGGAAGTCTAAAACGGCTCGATAAAGAACCAGCATCGGCAACATCTGATTCTGGAAGTTCTGCTTTGGGGGACGTGTCTTCCCCAAGAGCTCGTAAGGTGCGGAATCAAAAGTCGTCTCTGAGTTTGACTGAACAGAGTGCTGCAAGTACGCCAACAATGGCTGGGGAGAAACCATATAATTCTGGAGGGTTTGGACAAACGTTTTCACGTCGAAACGAATCTTCTGGGCATGTCAGTCAAAGATCTATTACGGGTACATCGACGGCAGCTTCGAGTATGACACCTGTTATTCCTCCTGTACCTGAAACGGCGCAACAAGGTGGAGTATATCTGTTTGATACGACTCTGGGTCGCTCGATTGAGCAACCAATGTCATCATCTCCAAGACCATCAAAAGACCCGTCTATTCCTAATCAATTCGAACCCTGTCCAGATTCACCGTTGTTGAGACCATTTTGGATGTTACGGATAATATCAAATGCCGCCATACATCCTAGAGGTGGATATTTGACAAGTCGTTTATTTATGCCGCACGAAGCTTGGCAAACTCGATCGGCAAAGTTGAAAAATCTAGAAGATAAGATCTCTGCTTGTGATACATTGACTACAGCCCTTGTCAGATTAGAAGGCGTTGACACTTATGATGCCGACGCTGTACTTGCACAACTCCAACTTTTCGAGGAGATTATGGAACGTGTTCAAGCGACGTTGAACAAGAAATTAGGAAGTGAAGTCGGTGCTAACAATGCTATCTCATCTTTCAAAGAAAGTGATAAAGCTTCTTCTACAGGAGAGACTGCTACAGAAACGACATCCGCTTCAAAAGATAGTGCAAAAGGAAAGGGATTCTCTTGGCGGAAATTGAGAGGTAAAGCATCTTCAATCTCTGGTCCTACAGGTGGTGGTGGAGAGATGGTCACCATGCAGACTGTACCGATGACTAGTTTTAATGGTCTAGAAAAGAAATTTAACCATAGAAAGCAAGCATTGAGTGAAGCGATATTTAGTGGTGTTCATGGTAATTATATGGCTTCTATAGCTAAATTATGTGAAGCTGCTCAAACCTTAGGTTAGTATTTATCAATTCTAGTATATGATTTGGCATGCTATGATACTAATATATATAATTAATCGATAGATCAAATAGCAAGACAAGTGGAAGATCCAGGATTAAAACATTCTTCAACTACTCATGTGGGTCTAGAACTTAGTACAAGACATGCATCGGAATTCTTTGCATTTTATATCTGTCGATTTATATTGGCTGATATTGGAATATTATTGGATAAATATTTGAAGAGAAGTACAGAGTGGATCATGTCATGAGTTCTGGACAAATATATTTTAAATGTAATTATATATTCGAGAAGAACTTGTTATTGAAGATTTTTATATAATGATTCGATATAAAGATTTTGCTATAAAGGACTAATCTGATGTAAAAGGTTGACATGTAGCTAATAGTAAACTTTGATGTAGATATGTTAATATTATTGTATACAACAACTTATTTGTTTGATCATACTAAAATACATACAGCCACGAAAGTGAAGAGTGACGATTCGGTTAAAGTTGCCACTTGGACTTTTATCCTTTCAAAATTTATTATTCCGTCACCACCTTCTCTACATACAGTACTGGAATTGATTTCATCTATTCTACTCTGTCCATTTTCATAAATACAATCCATAGTAATTGTTGGAACATGGCAGACCGTAGTGAATTATGGCGAAAGATGCAACAAAACATGCAACGCATGCAACAAAGCGGTGGCGGAGGAGGCGGCCGTAATCCCAAAGCATTCTTCGGAACCGCAGCATTAGCCATTGCAGGAGTCGGAGGCGTCTACCTCTTCCAAAACGCACTATTCAATGGTACCAACCCCCCTCTTTCCTTTTCTTTTATCATATATATTGACTGTTGGGGTCTAGTCGACGGAGGTAGTCGAGCGGTGAAATACTCGCGCATTTCCGGCGTCAAACCAGACATCTACCCGGAAGGAACGCACCTTGCGATTCCCTGGGTTGAAACGGCCATTCAGTTCGACGTGCGCGCCCGGCCCCGTAACGTCTCGTCACTCACAGGCACGAAAGATTTGCAAATGGTCAATATAACGTGTCGAGTGCTGTCTCGGCCGCGCATCGACGCTCTGCCGCAGATCTATCGCACGTTGGGCACGGATTACGACGAGAGGGTGTTGCCGTCGATAGCGAACGAGGTGTTGAAGAGCGTGGTCGCGCAGTTCAACGCCAGTCAGTTGATCACGCAGCGAGAGAATGTTAGTAGATTGGTAAGAGAGCAGTTGACGAAACGGGCGGCGAGGTTCAATATCTTGTTGGACGACGTCAGTCTTACGGTAAGTCTTTATCATTCTACCCTCATAAATGTCTTGACTGCAGGTTCTAATGTTGATTGGTAAAAGCATTTGGCATTTTCGCCCGAATTCACGGCTGCTGTAGAAGCTAAACAAGTCGCTCAACAAGAAGCGCAACGTGCCGCGTTCGTAGTCGACAAAGCGAGACAGGAAAAACAAGCTACCGTCGTAAGAGCGCAGGGAGAAGCTAGATCCGCAGAACTGATCGGTGACGCTATCAAAAAGAGTAGAAGTTATGTCGATCTACGAGAATTCGACAATGCCAGACAAATCGCTAGTGTTTTGGAAAAGAGTCAGAATAAAGTCTATTTAGATACAGAAGGGTTGGGATTGAACGTATCGATGAGTAGTAGTGATAAAGCTAGAAAGAGAGGTGAATCATGATTATAATTATCTTCATTCATAAATCTCTACTCATATATATATAAGAATAAATATGTGTTTATGATATAATACTAATCTCATATATACTCTATTATACAAGTAATCAATTCAATGTACATCAGGAGAATTAAAAGTATCACTCTCTTTGTTATTACTTCTTGATAAACTTCTTCCAATCCTACCTAAATTCCATCTCGATTTATTCTCACTACCCTCAACAACCGAACCGTGAGATACAAGTCCAAGACCAGGTACAACATCACCAGTAGTAGTTTTATAAACTTGTTGATTCGTAGCAGGAGTATTACTTCCCGATTGAGAAGCAGAAGAGACAAATCCACTACTTCTCCCACTTTTAGCGTTATTGTTCAAAGATTCGTCGACAAAAGTCCAGCTTTCACCTGTATCATGAGCACCATGATCGTCGTGATCTTCATCATCATCATTGTCATCATCCACATCATCAAAATCATTACTCTTTCCCTTTCCTTTTATACTATCATCCACAACACTTTTCCTCTTTTGCCCTTTTGGAAAATTCTTCCCAGCTCTAGCTACGACCAGAGTCCTGGCATATTCCAAATCTCTATAGACAGCTTTGATAGCATTACTTACCCCGTCTTCGTTTCTGATTTGTTCACCTAGTAGACGTGCTTTATCTTTCATTCTGGCATCGTTTGTCGCGATCCACAATGCTTTACCCAAGACTTGTTCCGATACTTTTCTGATACAAACTCCGACACCCAAATCTTGAAGTCGAGCTCCGAAAAAGAATTGGTCGCCGAAAAATGGCTTGATGATTGTTGGTATACCTGCTCGCAAACTAGCTCCTGTCGTTCCGGCTCCTCCGTGATGTACTGCAGCGTCCATTTGGCTAAATAACCAATCGTGAGGCGCAGATGTGATCAAAAAGATACTATCTGGAAGGGAAACTTCAGGTTGAGTTTTCTGAGCAGATGAATCCAATCGATCAGACCATCCTTTTGACAACACGCATCTCACATCAGCTTTTTGTACTGCGGCAACAACTGAAGCGGTCAAGGCTTTGGAATCCGAAACTACTACAGATCCGAAACCAATATATACCAGTGGCATTTTATCGGCTCTTGCACGTGCAATAAACGATGTCAAAGCGGGCGGAGGTGTCCATGTAGATGCTTCGTCCAAAAACCAGTAACCCGTAACACGGATCCAATCAGGAAAGTCTAACGGAGGAACGACAACCGAAGGAGAGAAGTTGTACAGAAAAGGTACTTTATTAGGTTGTAATCGATCAAGAGTTGTCGGTCCAAGATTGAGCACTTTACGTCTCCAACGATTAACTTGAGAAGCGGTAGCTTGCCAGAAGATGTTATCGAACAAGACATACGTCATATAATTGTATGCACCTCCCATTTTATGATTTGGAACGGCAAATGCGTGTGGATAGGCTCGAGTACGTGTCCATGGCATTGTGAATGCACGGAAATATGGAATCTCTAACGCTTCTGCGATATGAATTCCTGCCATGGCAGAAGGTGATTCAATCAATACATCTGCACCTTGACAAGCAGTCCATGCCGTCACTAAGAGTGTATCAAGAAAGCCACGAAACTGTACAAGTATATCATTAGTTGGATTTCGTATGCAATTGAAGAAGTGACATACCTTTGAATTTGCTTCGTATAAAAAGGATGGAGTAAACATTCCATTCTCCACACAAATTCTCATCAATTCAGCAGGATCTCCTTCAACAGGTGCAAAGTCGATACCGTGCTTTCGTATCCAAGGCTCAAATTCTGCGTGAGTAGCAATCTTTGGTTTATGTCCCTCCTTGAGAAAGCCTTTACATAATGCTATATAGGGTTGAACATCTCCTCTAGAACCAATAGTCAAGCAAGTTATATTTAATGGTTCAGAAGGTTTGAAGTCGACAATCGATACTCCAGTATCATCGAATAATATCGGGGGTACATCTCGATCTGAAATTCATGTCATTATATTGCTCGAGAGACAAAGTACGTTGATCAAGTTATTTCTTACCTGTAACAGCCAAGTCACGAAAGAAATCTGCATCTTGCTCGTTACCATGTTCTCTTCGTCGAGCTTCTTGTAAAATTTCATTCTCTTTTGCTGCAAACAATGCCTCCGAGTCGGCAGATTCATCAATCAATGCCGAATCGGATATTGATCTGAGAGCTTCGAGTGGTTTCAGTACAGTAATTGTACAATCATCTCGTAAATTAGCCGTATTGAATTCGAAAAAAATCTCTTCGTGACCGCGAATGACTACTACCATTCCAGAATAACCAAAACGAAATCCTTTTTCTTTGTCGACGTTGATGATATCTTTGAGTGGTATGACTAGCTATTTACGATCAATCCAATTAGTAACGGTTCTGTCTTATAAACACGTTGATCAAAATACCTTTGTTCTTGTACCCGGTAACAAACTTCGATAACAAAGTCTTGTTGAACCAATATAAATCTTACCATATAATGGCAGGACTCGAAGTAAATGAGCAAAATACGATGCTACCAGTCTTTCTGATTCTGGAAGTGCAAAGTAATCACGGAAACGAGCTTCTGCTTGTGCAGTATCAGACTCGTCATCGGGATCATAAACATAATCTTCTGTATGAAGACCATTTGCGTCTGCATAATGCTTCTTCCCGCCTGTCCACATTCCATATACCTTTTCATAATAACCTCTCGGTGTAGAATTGAATAAATTACTCATTCTCCTTCCTTGATGTTTGAGCATTCCTGTAAAATCATTTGCCCTTTGATATGCTCCAGATGAGATAGTCCTTGGTACTGTATTCACTTGGGCATTATTTACATCGCTCGGACGCGTCGAGTCGTTGTTACTATTGTAGGATTTCAAAACAGGTCTATCACCTTCCCTTTCTTGACTAGCAGATCGAGATGTCGCCGTCGAATGATTGGCAGATCGTTGAGCAGGTGTCATACTCTTCACATTGGTCACTTTCTTGGCCATGATATTGGATAAGGTTGGCGTTTGGAAGATGCTAGTCCCACTTAGTATACCACTGGCTGACGAATCATGTTCTATCGTTTCGGCGATATTAGAAGGTCGTGAATCAACAGCATCTCCAGCGCTACTTAAAGACGTACTTCGCGGTGAAGCGTGATTGAAGCTCACTCGACTTGCCGCACTAGCACTTCTTCGTCCTCGATCGAAGCTATGCCGACTTTTATCAAAACTTGATCGCATAATATCAAGACTTGGACGTTTATTATCAAAACTTGGACGCTTATTATCAAAACTTGGACGTTTATTGTCAAAACTTGGACGCTTATAATCAAAACTACTTCTTGATGCATCTAGACTTATTCGAGGACTGCATGTGTTTGAATTCGATGGTTGCACAGTTGCACGGACGTTCTCGTAGACTTCAGCCGACGTCAGAGTTATCGACGGATGTGCTTGCAGATCTTGTGACCAACTGGCATTTGGAGCATTTTGAAGTCTATTTTGAGATGACGAGGGAGAAATTTGTTGCGCCAAAGCTTTGGCAGCCGTGGTATCTTGCGTCATTATACGAAGAACGTTCAACGCATCTTTTCCATGGCTAAAGAACGAGAAGAAATATTCGTCCACAGCAAACGTCTCATCATTATCAATGACCCTTATTTTAATTGTTTCGGCTACATCCAATACTGGATTCTCCTCGATATCCAAGATATTATCGATTGGCAGAGAAATCTTTACACTATCGCCATCGTTGTGGGATCTGAATATGACCTTTTGTAGCTGCCTCACCCATTCTTTAGCACTGGTCACACTGTCTGCCTTGAAATAATATATCCGTTTATCAGTCTTGACTGAAAAGTATGGTGATTGTTTTGATTTTTCTTTCTCAGCTTTATCTTGATGTATTTCTGCAGATATTCCATATCGAAGGTCAATATTCCCGCTTGGAAAATATGGTGTTGAGGGATCAGTAAAGTATGACAAGACTGTTCCTTTTAATGTAAACCAAAATCGACGATAATGAGGATTTGTTTTCCCTCTTTTGGCCAAGTGACCGGACTTCAGTATTGTATTGTTTTTTTGTTGTAGATAGGCGTAGAAGCAAACATGACGTTGTGTGACATACATGTAACCTTGAAGCAGCACATTTGCAAGATAACAACATTGGTATTCCGATATGACCTCTTCTGGCTCTTCAAATTGAAACACATCCTTTAACGCTTCAGGCAATGCTATTGGAGCCTTTCGAATACTTTTCAAGGATGTACTAGATGCGGACTTTTTGAGATTAGCTGTAAGTGTAGCGTTGGAAGATTCCAGACTTTCAGCATTTGCACGAGCTTGCAACATCTGACTCATAATCGGGGCATCACCTTTGAATTGCTTTTCATCGGAAACGGGGGATGCCGGGAGTGGAGGAGTTGGAGAGGCGCGGGCAGATACATCTCCTTTTTCTTTTGTATTTCTTGATCGTAGAAGAGGTAAAGAACGAAGGAGTTTGTTGTCAGAAAACTTTTTCTTATAATCCGACTTTGTTAGATTCGTGGTGCTAGCCCCTTTGAGTAGATCATTTGGTAGTTGTGTGGCATCATCACTTTCATCTTCACTTTGTTCTGCAGTCATCAAAGTCTGAAAATCCTCTTTTGACCGAGCTGCTGCTATTACACCAAAGACAGATCTGTGCATGAATGCGAGATTTTTGTCGGATGCTTCGGCAAGACCTTGTATGTGTTCATCTTCGCCCTCATCCTCATCGTCTGATCTAAATCTTTCTGGTAAAGCTATTATGCCTGGCTCTTGTTTTCTCTTGTGTAATACTCGACTCGAACATTTATTTTGTGATGTATCGCAGCTAGCCATTTTGCAGGCCTAATTGACAGTATTATTTATGCGTTGCTCGGCAAGTCTGATAGTTGAAAGAGTTCAAAAGAATGTCCCCACGAGATTATATGACGAAGATCATTTCTAAGGGTGTAATATTACCCGATGATTGTGTTTTACGACCGATGCGGGTCCCGACTTTGTAGGGTTGGTGAGGATGTTGATGAATCTGTTTGCTTTGAAGAAATGCCTTGACCGGATAAATTTTTTGGTAACTGTCAAACATGTTGCTGTTATTGTTGGTCGTTCTCGAACTCATGATGAATCTTGGTCCCGTGGATTATAGTTCTCTCCCATAAACTTTAACCCGACTAGATCCGATGAGCACAAAACTTGGACACATGACACACATTATTATTCGGCAATCATGAATCACTGAATCACGCGTATATTTATGACTTGTGTCATTGCGACAATGTAATACGTCAACTTGATCATGAATGAATATAGAAGATACTATCTACATACAAATATATAAATTACAGTCTTGTAGGCTCATATGTTCTCCACCAGAGCGCCATGTTTGCGGTTATAACAAGATCCAACATAGCTTGACCTTTAGAATGGATAATCAGCTTTCCCAATTTGACTTGTCGACCGATTGCACCACCTCCTGCAGCTTCGCCAGCCAAGGATGGTGTTTGCCGATACCCAGCATTCAAATCACGACTTTTGGGTTTGTAGTGGAGGATTGGCAGGTTGAATCTCAAGTCGCTGATGAGATTGCATTCTTCCGACGCAGAGCCCTCGCTTTCTGCAATTTGTGAACAGACCAATCCACGACCATTACTGGCTGTTGTGTATTTACACGTCTTACCCCATATGTCGGTAAAGTTATAGCTTGCCATTGATCGAGTGATAGGAGATAGTAGAAATGAATTGTGCGAATAACTTTCTTGGTGTTCTTGGAATATCAGCTCACTAGTAAAGTCGTGTCGGGAGGATAATGGTGATTTATTGGAGAGGAATTTGGCATATCTTGGGTTTTCCACAATCAAAGTGATTGGAGGTTGTAGATTTGTATGATGCTTGGCTGTCAAAGCAGATTTTATGAATTGGTCATAAACTCTGGCTACATTCCATTGCTGTCCAGTCAGAGGGTTTCGGCGTATGACTGTAAGCTTTTGTGGTATGATATCTGACAAAGTAATGGATTTCCTCCTGATCATCGTTCGTCGAGTCGATTCTGGAGGAGTGTTCTGATCCGACGTGCTGGCTGATGTAGGCATTGATGTTGTTTGTGTATATATTGGCTTACGATCGAATGCTTTTGTTCTCACCCTAAGAGGAGAAGGCATTTGTTGTGACATTTCAGAGGCATCATCTGGTGATTGAAAGATGAGATTATCCTCTGGACGATCTTTGTGGATAAAGTATAGACAACTTTGAACATCGTGAGCACTAATGGTATGATTCCTTGGCTTTGTGGTTGTAAGAAACACATCTCTACTTCCAGGCACTTTTATAATATATAGTACAAGAGGACTTGGATTATCATTGCTTAAGCCAGGATTGATGGCCAGATTTACAAGATTTGTTATTGATAATGCTTCCATCATATTAATATTGAACAATGATGATAGGAAAGATAATTGCAATCATGACAGTACTCGACCGTAATTTTATTGCATTGTTATGTGAGACTTCTAGACTGGGTATATGCATGCGCGGGCCTGGCAACGCGTATATCAAGGCGGGGCTGTGTCATATACGCCATGTCGTGGTGTATTTTTCTCTATCATGTACTGTACAACGCGAATTACCTTTTGTATTTCTGATACATTTCAGATACAGTTCCGAATGTCATGCATGTACTTCATAAGCAGTGTCGGAGTCAACAAAGACGTCGCAAAGAGCAACCGCGAAAGTCATTCTACATTTCCCCGCGCTTTCACATGTCAATGTTATGCATGAACTGCCATACAGCTTGATGACCCTATAAACTACAGTAGCTGCTCTCGTGGTTTTTCATCTACGATCATCATCTTCATTTGCCATATGTATAAATACCTCCTCATCGTATCTTGACTTAGTTGAGTTCCATTTCTTCATTCCGTCAATATCATGACTTTACGAAAGAAAATCATCGTCCTCTGTGACGGCACGTGGTGCGGGAAAGAAACTGGCACAGAAACAAACATCTCCATCATCGGTAGTATGATTGGTTTAGACATGACCAGCGCCATCAAGTCTACACCATCACAGACACCTATATCCGTCGATTTTGCTGACCCATCTCGTCAAGTCGTAGCTCGATATTTCGACGGAATAGGCACAGGCGGGACATTTCTTGAATATATAATAAATGGCGCGATAGCTACTACAATAGGTGACGAATGTATAGCCGTTTATGAATATATCGTATCGCATTTTGACAATGATTCCGAAATATGGATGTTTGGGTTTTCTCGCGGAAGCTTCACTGTCAGAGCGGTATGTGGAATGATTAACAATTGCGGGATCGTCAAACGACTACATAATCCCGAGCAAACTCGTGCTATATGTAAAGAAGTGTATGAGATGTATAGATCTCCATATGCAGAAGAAGAACCGCACAGTGTAAAAATGTCAGAATTTCGTGATCGCGCGTCATGGCACGTTACTCATTCCAATTCCACCACAAGAAGTCCGGTGAAATTCATGGGAATCATAGACACTGTCGGCGCATTGGGTGTTCCTAAATTCAACGCTGGAATCGGTCTTGAATGGCCGGAATTCTACGATCAAGTGATATCATCCGAAGTGGAAAAAGTATGGCATGCCGTAGCGATGCACGAACGACTTTGGATATTACAACCATGTCATGCTCGACGGAAACTGACCGATCCCTCTGAGACAATAAGACCTGACCTCGAGCTTCACGAAAAGTGGTTTCCAGGATGTCACTACGATGTCGCGAATCAGCATTTCAGATTCCTTCGAGAAGGCGTCAATATCGTAGAGAAAGTCCTCTTCAAGGTTCCAAATCTATTCACAAAGACAATCGTTCCTAATGAAGTGTGTTCGAATCTAGTTTTACATTGGATGTTATGCGCTATAAGACAAGACGCAGATGATCCTCTGCAAATCATCCCGGACCTACATGATCAGATAGAGAATGTAGAACATACACTTGCGGGAAATTATCAAGATGTTGGATCTGGAGATGTATATAATTCAGTTCTTGATTATGCACCCGGTCTAGGAGGACCTTTGACGCAAGTCATCGCTCGGACTGGAAATGCACTTGTCCGAATTACCGACTTCTGGACGCCGACTTTGAAACTCGGGACTGCGATACAAGGATTCCTAGGCTTCAAGACAATATTACAGATCTTGACGCAGACGAGAGACAGACGTATAGCTTCTGTAGGAGCTGATGTTATGATATTGAATAAAAAGGTCAAATTGTTAGGTGATGTTTCTCCAGAACAAAAAGCAGAATTGAATAGAAAGACGAATAAATATACAAGCAAGACGTATCGTAATTTTCAGACGTATAGATTAGCCATACATACCATCTCTGATGATGACTTTCGAGAGCTTACCGAGGACACATGACACTATATAATTTACGATGCAATGACCATAATTCGATATAAATCATGTTTGACTTTTAACTTACTACATGATAATGCTATTGTATATATATGTACATGAAAGTTATATAACTGGTTGAAAGACTTTATCATATATATCTGTAGCGATACAAGAAACCTTGCAAAACCAGCACAAAATCCTAGTGGACTTACATACCTCTTGGCTTTGCCTTTGCATCTTTCTTCTCCTTCTTCTCAAGCTTTTGTTTCTTCTTCTTTTTGTCCAATTCTACATCAGCCTTTCTCTTCTTTTCTGCCTTTTGATCATCCGTTAATTCTTGCGGTTTGAAGAACCCTTCCAACCGACTTTGTTGAGCAGTCTTTAGATTTTTACTGAGACGTGCAGCACCTGCTTTTACCCTGTCTTCATTAAACCCTTTTTCCTCGACCAAGAATTTGACAAGTCCTTCTACGTCAGGAGCCTCCCATTTGAAATCACAAAGAGGATCGTCTGCTGATTTGACATCTGGTTCTTGAAATAAAAGTCGAGCATCTTTATACGGCCAATCTTCTGGGATCTCGAATTTGCCACTCTTTTCTCCATACGCTACTACCGCTTCGAGATTTTTATGTTCTTTTATGAGAGTGTATGCAAGTACTGGACCTACACCCTTGACAGGATCAAGATAATCACATCCGAGTAATATACACATGTCTATAAATTGATCCATTGTGAAACCTAAACCTTCTAGAACTTTGTCAAGAAATATCTCTTGTATAGGTTCCTTTCTTTGTTCACTGAACGTCAAGTGACGCAATAATACAGGACTGTTGAATGTAAGAGTATCCATATCTTCACTAGCTGCAGCATAAACCTTTTCCGCTCGAGCTAAAACTGCACATTGCGCTTCAGCTTCTGTTGGAGCAATTATAAAAGGTATCCCCATCAATTTCAATAATCGTTGTGCTTCCAAATTATGTTCTCTTGTCACTTTGACTGTCCTTCGACTGAATTTCTCCACATCTTCTGCTGTTCCTACTTCTTCCATTTCTTCCTTTTGTTCCATCGCTTCATTCTTTCTTTGGAATCGTTTTGCCAATTCTCCAGATTTCAATTTTGGGGGAGCACCATCAAAGACGTAAAGGGGCTTGATCCCATTATCAACAAGGCGTAACGTGCGGTAAAATATACCCATGAGATGTGAAGTTGTTTCGCCGGTTTCCGACATTAATTGTTCTCCATTCGATCGAACCGCGACTAGAAAGGAATATAAAGACATTGATGCGTCGATTGCAACTTTACGACCAAAGTGGTTCTTGATCTCTCCTGTTTTGATCGCATCGGGACAGTGCTCGTTGATTACGTGGAATAATTCTATTTTTACGAATTAGAAACTGATCAATGCCGTTCAGAAAGAGCTGACTGACGCTTTATACCCATATTGAAGTCAAATCTACAAATTGAATACACACTACTCTATCAATTGCATCGCTTTATAAGGTAGGTGACAATGACGAAATGAATATTCACGTCACTTTCGCTATCAATTAGCCAAAACGCGGGGTTGTGGATTAATTATTTGAGAGGAAAGCGCGTCTGCTTTCCACGTGATGACCATTTTATATTCCCGCTAGTGATTTACCTAGGCTGATTATATCACTACTATATGAATCTTTCTATATGTCTATATGATATATATTATCCAATCTTCGTCGTTGGAAGTACGAGTATAATTTCAAATCAATCACCATTAGTATCTTGATCAATATAGACTTTTTTTCGAGCACATATATATTATATCTATCACTTCTTTTCGAATTTTCTCTTATACCAGTTGTCGTATCTTGATTTCCTTCTTACTCTTTTGCAATTATCCAAGTACAATACAGTACTCACTTGTCATGAGTAAGGTAATCAATATGATCGCATCGGTCTCTGACACAACGACCTTATTCTTAATATTTGAAAGGGTTTGACAATATCCATACTTTGCCAATCGATAAAGTTCAATGATCTCTCTGGATGAACCTAGTCTACTTATATACTTTATTCTTGAACTATTTATGTTGATAATGCAGGCCATCTGACTCTGACTCGCGTCCCGAGAAAAATACAAGTCGGATTGAAGTCTGGCTGTATCCCAAGTGAGGTACGATCAAATCTTAGTTTAAGAAAGGTTGTGAAATCTATAATAGATCGGACAGTTTGCTGTACCCAGTCCAATCAGCTAGGCATAAAAGGTGAATGGATCCTCGAGAGAATATGTCATATTAAAATCCAATATCACATATTCTGATGCTTATCCTGTGATCGCGATAATTTCTCCAACACTTGCGAATACTTTGCTCTTGGGTCCACTTCAAGTATCAAACCTTCTAATATAATATCAACAGCACAAAAAGTCTGATTCACAGACGTAAATTATATCCACCTCTAGATAAGAAAAATCCTAAACTTGCCGAGTTCGAATCTGTAGTTGCTGGTTGGCTAATTTTTGGTCGACAATGCTTTTTTGACATAAGATAAGCTATGTTGTCACTTATCCAGATGATGCAATCGCTAGTAGACGCAGAAAGCTTATCCAAAGCATGAATAATCTTTTGTGTTGAATAGAAACTATTGTGCGGGTTGCAAATTTCCTGAATTTTCAATTCATATGTTATTATTATTATCTCAGAATTGCTATAGTTGTAAGAATTCTACTTGGACGATGATCTGATTATAGAATCTGTACAGCTCTTTCTCATACTATAGCGTGGTGTGTGTTTGTTATTGTTATGCAGATATGATTATGCAAGTATTAAATCCCGCAAATCCCTCGGAGTCGTCACGGCTCATGCATAATGTCGCAGATGATTATTAACATGTGTTTGATGCCGACCTCATTAATTTATCCCCTATCGCCATGTTCAATCATTGTTCTTGGTTTCTCCTCCTTCTAATTTTCTTCCAGGCGGTATAGGAACGAGGTGCAGGAAAAATGGGTCAATCCTGTTCTCGTATCTTGTGCCATCGGAAACGATCTAATACCAAGGATGATTATGTCAATCCCATCCCTGCTCATTTGACTGACGCTTTGGATATAAATTTATCAGAACGACCTCTCGAGACGTGCGAGGTATGTTTCGCGTCTCTTCCAATGAACAAAATCAGTACGCTCCCTTGTCTTCACCGATACTGCTCCTCATGTCTCGACCATGTGTACAACTTGTCGATAAGCCAACAGACCCTCTTTCCACCACAATGTTGTTATATAGAGCTATACTTTAAGCTCGATCGTCGTCATTTACCGGACACGACTATCATAGCATACCTTTTGAAAAAGGAAGAACACGATACTGTGGATAAAACTTATTGTAGGAAATGCTCACGTTGGATTCATCCCATGTATATTTTCGATAATACAGGATTTTGTAAAGATTGTAAAAGCAAGACTTGTACGATTTGCAAGGAGAAATGTCATGCTGGAAAGGAATGTCCAAAAGATCCGGCTATACAAGTTACGGAAAGGTTGGGGAGTCAATCAGGTTGGAAAAGGTGTTGGAAGTGTAAGGCCATGGTGGAGCTTGTAGCGGGCTGTAACAAATTGACGTAAGTATATTATCCTTCATAACCGACGATTGATAATTGATGAATGTAGTTGTCGATGTGGTGGTAAGTTTTGCTTCGTCTGTGGGAAGAAATGGAGGACATGTTGTTGTCCATATTCTTCGGATCCGCGATATTGGCGAAAGGGTACATAGAGGTGATGAAAACGGAGGATAAATATTTAATGAGGAATGTTGGTTTGAGACCTGTTAATTTTGACAGACTGGCAGGTCTGTCATAATTATCGAGTTTAATGCGTCAGTGGAAAATTACCTGACAGGAAACTCACGGTGATCATTAAGAATAGTTACTTGATAACACACAATTCATAGGATAGTCTATCATTTGTGTAGGGAATCTATTGATTTCGACTTGCCTCGGTGATTTTGTGGAATGTATTTGAGGAATGTCTGAATGCAAGGGCTGAGATCGAGCTTGGGACATGAATATAATATGCCCCGACTCCTTCTTAACCTCTTCAACAAGAGACTCTGTTTCCTTTTCATGTCATTTCTCCTTTTTGCAGGATATTCCCACATACTTGTGACACTCATACGGCACAATTACGTGAATGTACTTACTGAAAACTTCACCATGGAGGGAACCCGAGCTCGGACTGGAACTTTAGCCGTGACTTGGCGGAGTCTTCGTGCTAGGTCGGGTAATACAGCCATCCCGACAATATGGTACCGCCAAAAACTGGCCTTTTGGGGCTATTCTCCACGTGAATAACACAAATTAAAAAATCGCGTCAGGGTTATTTGGTTTCCCAGTCTACCAAAATCCTCTTTGCTTTCTACACCTACAACTTTTTTTTCATCCATATACAATATATCAAAATTTTTGTATTTCATTGGCCATTATTGATATAATTCCTTATATCGTTACTGCATGAGATCCTGGTACGCCTGCAACGATCAAAAGATGCAATCCAACAGTTCTGATGGTTCTGGTGATGACATCTCCCTGACCAGCCTATCGTTGGGACCAAGTGAGAGTCCAACAACTTCAGTCAATTCAACATCGCCCGGAGATATAATCGTTACTACTACGAACGATGAACAATCTTCTTCAACACCTGTACCGACTGCTGATAATCAAATCGTCGGCCGTGAAAATTCACAGACGTTTCATGCACCAGTTTCCAGTGATCCACAAACCGGTTCAGAGCCTAGCACTACCTGTCAAGTAAGTAATATCTTCCACTCATCATCGTCGTCGCTAATTGATGTCTTTACAGGGGAACGACACTGCACCATGCTACAAGTGTTCTTCCAATTTTGTTCTGGAAGCTCTGAAACAAGTACCATGTGGTCATTTCTACTGTAATGACTGCTTGAGAGATTTATTTGTCAACCCTGTCACCTTCAATGAAGGTATTCCAACTCAATGCTGCGATCAAGTCATTCCAATTGGTCAAGTTCGTGATCAATTGGCTCCAAATGTTATCGCGGAGTACGAAGCAAAAGAGGCGAAGAGTTGTACGACCTGCAAGAAGGAGCATGTCAACGAAGATTGTCCGATTGATCCGCAAATCGCGTTGACCGAAAAACTGGCTCGCCGAAATAATTGGAAGAGATGTCCAAAATGTAAGGCATTCATTGAACTGCTCGATGGATGTAACCACGTCCAGTAAGTACTCCCTATCTTTGAGCACTCGTGTTCTTAACTAACAATTCTTACTGTAGGTGCATTTGTGGACATCATTTCTGCTTCGAATGTCGTCAAGCCCAGGGTAGTTGTGATTGTCCAATTCTCAGACATGATGAGGATATCTACTACAGTAGTGATGAAGATGTTTTGATGATGGCTCGTACTGGTTAGTCTTTTATATATAACCTGCTTTTATTGTTTATGAGATATATCTACTAACATCCCACAGGTGCAAGAAACACAAACTCCTCTGCTACACCACTTACACCATCGACCGACGTACCACTTGGAGCTGGAGCTGCTGAAGTCTTACCAACTCAGGTTGAGGAGACATCAGCTACATCTACATCTCAAGAGTCGATTTCAGTATGTCCTCACCATCTTTGGATTTTTATGATGGGTACCTTTGAGTATGAATGTTCATACTGCCACCACGCCACAAAGGACTGCTTTTTATGTTCAAGTCATTGCGGAGTGATCAAATGTGCTCACTGCATTCCTGACGATGCTACAATCGCCCTCTGAAGCGATTCTCAGATCCAGAACTCTTCACTACTCTATTCAAGGAGTGGTACATATTTTCCTTTATAATTGTTGTTATTTGAATTTTCTCCAAAAGATACCCCCCAGTGGACCAAAGCCCGCTTTTTTTCAATTTGATCACAGATCAGTGTATATTAAAAAACTACAGACATAGCGTAGCATATCTTAGCATAGTCGACAATAGCTCAGATAGCCGATTGTCATAATATCATAACCAAGATTTTCATTTCATATCTTCTTTTAATTATCACATCATGAGACGTTGTAAAAAGTTATTCAGAGCTATTGCATCATCACGTGGAATTATCATTTGGGATTACGAGCTTACTTTCATGACTCATTCAACATTAATAAATTAACGTACTTGCAGAAATAAAAGGTAGAAAGTGGTAATCATAATGTCACTTGGCCGCTTTTACTCAGGATATAAACAGCTTCATCTCGAGATCAAGATCAAGCTAATTTGATTACATGCCCATCATTCACTTTGGATTACATTATATCCACATCTATGGCAAGTGATAAATAGAATACACCTCGTTGTGGTCTAGACCGCTTCTTTTCCCGTGTTTTTTTTCTCTTCTCTGCCGTTTACAATTCACCTTACTGTAAAGAGCAGAAACGAGCTGACATTGCATGACACACCGCCTGGATTACGATGCTCATTGCATCAAATTGTAACCATCCAGGTCGTCTTAACGTTACGACTGCTTACTGTGATTTATGAATATAGTACTCGTATTTCCAATACTGCTATTCATGAACCACTTCTGATCATCCCATGACACAATCAGTGTTTGATGATCAGCTTCAAATTACTAAACAAAGATGGTCAAACAGCATGGGATTGTGGGACATACTGATAGAAATCATGATATCAAAGAGCAGAGACCAAGTAAAGAAGCTGAGGATGACAAGATCTGTCCTCGACAAGGCTGTTTAATTGACAGTTGCTTATGACAGTTGAAGAATGATACGAAAGCAAAAAATTGTACTATACTGAATCGAATAAATACCTCACATTTAGCACAATCATTCACTTGTATTCAAATCTATATCATCATCTTTCATTCAACTAATGCTTTTTATAAATCAATAAATAATACATGCATACCATACCATCATCATAATACGTATGAATAAAAATCATCCTTCAAATCCAGGTCTACCTTTCTTTTTCCCCTTACTACCACCACTGCTCTTCCCTTTCTTACCTTTACCGCCCTTTTCTTCTTTTCTCTTTGCTAGATTATCCTCTCTTCTCTTCTGTTTCATTTCTCTACCCTTTCTGACTCCTTCTTCTCGATCTTTCCACTCCTTTTCACTCTTTGCTTTGCTTTTTTCTTTCCTTTTCAGGGCCTTTTTCAAAAGACTTGTATCGTCCTTGGCTCTCTCACCGTGAACCTTTTTCTTGGCTGACAACCATGCATCTTTCTCTTCAATGTCTTGTCTCTTATCATCATCCATGTTTTTTAATCGATCTTCTTTCTTCTTGGCTACTGTTAATGCTCCTTTTAGGTCCTGTACTCCTTTTTTCTTCTTGATAATTTGACTTGTAGAAAGTGTAGGATCGGTGATTGCTCCGTCTTCAAATGCTACTCTGCCAAAGGAGAAACTATTCTGTTCTACTCGAGGAGAGAAGATGTCTAAAGAAGACAACGGACTTCCACTACCTTGTAGTCTTTCTTGATTAAGTCTTCCTTCTTCCTCTTTAGCCTTTATTCGAGCTTCTTTCTTGTGTTGTTTCCGTAATTCGGACTTTTTACGACGTGCATCGAGTAAGTCCTGTCTAGATTTTACAGGTTGTCCGTCCGGACCGTCTGCTTTACGCTTTTCTCGTAATAAATCGATCCGTGCTTTTAACCGTGCACGAAGTTCTTCCGGGTCGATTTGAGGAAGATTAAGTGCTTTTTGTTTCGGTGGTCTTGCTTCTGAAGTGGCGGTTGATGTTGGCGTGTCGCTTTCTGTTATATCTTTGGTGTTGGAGGCTGTTAGGTTTTCAGTATTGATATTTGACGGTGGATCAATGGATGAGTTTGAAGAGGATATTGAATGATGAGTAGAAGATTGCATTGTAGGAGATGTTACTTCAGGTGTAGTCCGTGCTGTGGATTCTCGATCATCTACCAGTCCGGATGTATCCATAGCTTCGATATCATCTGTCTCACCAATCTGTTCAACTTCTTCTGTGTCACGCACCACTGCATCATCATTATGGGCATTGTCGGGTTCTTGCGTCTGCTTTTCGACCTCGTTTCTTATTTTCTTTGCCTCTGCCTTTTGTTTTTGTTTTTCATTCTCGAGTTTTATCCGTTGTCTTTTTTCTCTACGTTTGTCTGCTTTGGCTTGACCGGTGGTCTGATCTTTTGCCGATGGTTCACTCAATTTGATCTTTTTATTGGATGGTCCACCATTCTCTGTCTGCTGTTGCGTCGATTCATCTTCATCAGCCGACTCGAGTCCTAATTCTCGTTTACGTTTCTTTTCATTCTCGTTGATCACATCCATTGCAGATTTTCGATTTGCCGGATCTAATTTTGCTTTTCGTGCCGCTTTTTTCTGCTCTTTTGTCTGTTTCTTTCTTTGCCATTGATCCTGTCATTTATATTAGTAACCTTTTAGTAATTATATTTGTTTTTTACCTACACTATTGTCTTTACCATAGTATTCATCGGCAGGTATTAGAGATAGTAATCCCTCGAATGTCCGAGAATGATTCTCGAGTCTTGACTGAAATTACAATTTAGTCAAAGTAGTAATAGAGCAAGCTATATGGTCATCATTTACCTGAATATCGTCGTCCATACTTGAACGTGTTCTCGCGAATATATTACTGAATGATATAACCTACTCGAGATACGACAATAATTAATGTCGGTGAATCTGCAAGGTGAATTTTTTTGCTCGAACCAAGTCCCCGGAACTTTTTTTCCATGATAGTTCGTGGAGAACCGCGGCTCAAGTATATATTGCCAAGATTGACAACGGTAGGCTCTAGCTTTGACAGCTGTCTCCCAGTTTCACTACCTATATTGTAGTTAATATTCCGTTTGTGTATGGAAAAGTTTGCTGTTGATCATTCAGGTATCATATCTGTTCGACACGAATTAGTCTTGGAGTGTTCGAACTCGGTTATATCAATTGCAAAAGAGATACGATATATAGCATTGATTGTAGTTTGTGGATGGGCGTTTGTTGCGAGCATGAAAACATTAAAGATTGGCAATCGTAAAGATAATTGAATTCATTCTTCACAAAGAAAGATGAAGGCTATAATCAGTTTATTGGCTCTAGCAAAAGTCGTTACTTTTACAAGAGCAGCGGTTTCGCAAGATATCGATTCTGCGCTTTCTTTTGGTCAAGATGATCGAATTTCACCCGATAATAATCATATCCCGTCATGGCAATTGAGTGGAGAAGGCCATCACCCTCAAATTCTTTCCGATAGGATAATACTCACTCCACCCGCTCCAGGACATGCAAGAGGAGCGTTATGGACAGACCATGTTAATAATGATGAAGGATGGCATGTAGATATAGTTTTTAGAGCTAGTGGACAAGATCGGGGGACTGGTAATTTCCAAATATGGTATATAAAAGATGGACAATCAGTAGCAGGGTCAAACAGTGTTTATACAGTCCCACATTTCCAAGGACTTGTATTGACAGTTGATCAACATGGTGGAAAAGGAGGAATGTTGCGAGGATTTCTAAATGATGGAAATACTAATTATAAAGACCACCATATGGTTGATAGTCTAGCATTTGGTAGTTGTGATTTCAATTATCGAAATTTAGGAAAATCAAGTAAGATTACGGTCGAACAAAACGGTAGTGGATTACATGTCAAGATTGATGATCAGTCATGCTTTTCTTCTGACAAGATAACTTTGCCGACTGGGTATCATTTTGGGTTGACAGCAGCTACAAGCGATAATCCTGATTCTTTCGAAGTAAATTCTTTTATAAAAAGAAGAACGATAATCAGTCATCCTTCTAGTTTTTCTGGCGGTAGTGAACAACATCATCTTCCAAATGCTCCAGAACAGTTGGCAGATCGTGATGCTGAATCTATCAAGTTGCAAGCAGAACAATTCGCTGATATACATAATAGAGTACAAAGTATGTCACATCAAATAAATGACATGTTTGTTGAATTTGAAAAAATCCATCAATTGTTGGAAAAGACACAGGAAAAGATTATAGAAAAGATACCTAGATCAAATGAAGAGTCATTAAGTGCTTTGAGTAGGAGATTAGATAATATAGAACGTCAATTGACGACAGTTCAAAAGGATGTAGCAGGACGTGATTATGGTAAGCATTTGGATGATTTACATAAAGCTGTTGAAGGTGTCCGGGGAGGTCTTTCTGATAGTTTACCTGATACGTTACACAAAAGTAAGTTGATCACCAATAATGTCAGACATTCTACGTATTAATCAATACCTTTAGTTGTAAAAGGATCCACTCCAAAGATTACTACTTTTGTCTTTGTCATTCTTGCTGTACAAATTATGTTTTTGGGTGTATATATAGTATATAAGAAAAGAAGGGATAATGCACCAAAGAAATATCTATGATCGAATGATTTATATAGTTATATATTATTTCCACCTTGACAGATATGAATGTATAGTTACAGTAGTCTACTCTAGTATATAATTATTTCATAGCTGTGTTTTCGCCAATACTCGGAGAAAAAAAAGAGGGTCCTGCAAATCCTACCTTCTTCACAATTCAAACCCAATACTTTTTATCGCAATCATCTTTCCCGACCACCTGCTCTGAAGTGATAAAAGATCTCGGTGATGCTCTTTGGTGACATGTCATAAAAGCACATATTCAACGGAAAGCCGGTCTACTTTGTTCCAAACCAGTTATCATTCATCATCAATATCTTCACTCAATATGGGTAGACCGTTAGTTTCTCACATAGCAATCTAACTTGTATATGGGTCTGACAATCACGTAGAATATGGCAACCCTCTCCATCAGTCCCCGCAGCCGGACACAAATCTGGAACAACAGATCCAACAGCGCATTCACGATCTACAATTCGAAGACGACCTATAATTCAACGTGGCACTACTACTCCTGCTCTAGCCCCAACAAGACAACGACAAAGTACACCTGTACCCTCTACATTAGACACGCTTAATTCTCTGGCAGAGGATATGAGACGTCAAAACGATGAAATGGATCAATTTTTTGATGCGGTAAGAGAAAGCGACAATCTTTCTAGAACAAGGACACGAATATTAGATGGAACGGTTGATATTTCTGCTCCTCTTACTATTCAGCGTCAAACCGGTGATGCGTCTTCTAGAGCAACCGCACCACAAGACGGAACTACATCTTCACATGACGGCGAAACAAATAACAATAATAACAATAATAATAATAATAATAATAATAATAATAATAATAATAATAATAATAATGGAGAGAACAATACTGCTGCTACATCTGGAGAAAGATTGGATGGCCAAAGCGAACGTACTGAAACCAATAATCATGATGATAATAATGATGATAATAATAATAATGATGATAATAATAATAATGATAATGATGATGATAATGACTTTGAAATAACGGATGAAGATCAAGAAGAATATCACATGTTATATTTTTCATGGGAGCAACTTGTCGATATGCTCGAGCTTGATATTCCTACTAATATGGAAAGATTAAGGCAAGCATCTGCACAAAGTGTCACGGCCATGACGATTTCTTTACAACGTGACATGACACTTTTGCGAGATGTTGTCTGTTCACCTGAAATCACCACGTCTTTAAACAACAATACAACTCTGACATTTAATGATATACCGTTTGATCATTTGTCTGTCAATCATACACCTGAAGAGAATGCCATGTTTGCTAGAATCGAAGCGATGCAACCGACGTCAACATCTTTGTCAATGGCTTCTCTGCCTCCTACGAATGATCTTAATAGTAATATTCAGGTTCAAGCATCAGGAGTGGAAGATCTGAATCGACTAATTCAAATGATTCAAGATGGTTACAATGCGAAAATACAAGGTCTGCTACTAGAGGTTGAAAGGTTTATCGGCGCAAAATTACAACAGATACAGGACAAGTCACTTGCGTTTATCGAACGTGGAGATATGGTCTTTGGCGTATGAAGATTACATCGTCGTTGTTGATGATGAATGTAATCTATATGATGATTTGATGAATATATTTATGATTATATTTCATTTCTTGAATTTCTTGATCATGTCATGTGTATTAAAATGATGATATACTACAGTACTGATACTATTATTGTGGTATTGACTATTTTTTAGACCTCTTTTCTCTACCAGATGCATGACTTGTATCATCAGCTTCACTCAACTCACTGGCTCCTCTTTTCTGTCCTCTTTTTTCTTGTTCTTGTTTCCCTTTTTCTACTTCTTCGTCTTCTACTTCTTCTTCTTCTTCTTGTTCTTGTTCTCCCTCTTCTCCCTCTTCCTCTTCATCTGCTTCTTCCCCTTCTCCTTCTCCCTCTTCTTCCTCTTCTTCGTCATCCTCTTCCCCCTCTTCTCCTTCCTCTTCTTCTTGTTCTTCTTC
>Ga0160428_1000842_pt1 | contig 28486 bp, 27 predicted proteins | sample SolpanmetagenomM_FD_108198 | JGI IMG/M metagenome (GOLD analysis project Ga0160428, IMG submission 108198) | Solar panel surface microbial communities from Lawrence Berkeley National Laboratory, California, USA - M | ecosystem: Engineered > Built environment > Solar panel > Unclassified ... | reverse complement strand
GGCCTTCCGCACGTTCTTCGCGGGGACGCCAGTGAAGCGCACGGGGCGCGACCGCGTCCTGCGCAACGTGATGATCGCCATCGGCAATTCCGGCAGGCCGGACCTCGCGGGCTCCGTCGTCGCACGCCTCGCCGACGAATCGCCCCTGGTCCGCGGCATGGCGATCTGGGCCTGCGGACGTCTCCTGGAGCCGGCGGCGCTCCGCGCGCTGCACAGCCGTTACTGGCCGACCGAGCGTGACGCGCACGTGCGCGACGAGTGGCGGACCGCGCTCGGCTTGACGGAAGCCCGGACGGGCGAGACATCCGCCGCATGAATCTCTTCGTCTTCGGGCTCGGCTTCACCGGCCGCCGTTTTGCAGAGCGGGCGCGCGGCCGGTTCGGAACCGTGCGCGCCACCGTCACCGATCCCGCTGCGGCGGCGCGGCTCGCCTCGGCGACGGGCTTCAGCCTGCGCGCCTTCGGCCCGGAGGCCGATGATCCGCGCATCGTCGAAGACCTCGTCGACACCGACGTGCTTCTCGTCTCGGCGCCCCCCGGCGCGGAGGGCGATCCGGTTCTGGCCCGCTACGCGGACGCCGTCGCGGCGAGCCGGATCGGCTGGATCGGCTACCTGTCCACGATCGGCGTGTACGGCGATCAGGGCGGCGCCTGGATCGACGAGACGACACCGGCGACGCCGCGCAGCGCCCGCTCGAAGATCCGGCTCGACGCGGAGTCGGCGTGGCTGTCGCTGGGCGCGCAGGCCGGCAAGGCCGTTCAGGTGTTCCGCCTCTCCGGCATCTACGGTCCGGGGCGCAACCCGATCGTGAAGCTGCGCGAGGGTCGCTCGCAGCGGATCGTGAAGGCCGGGCAGGTGTTCAACCGTATCCACGTCGACGACATCGCCACGACGCTCCTCGCCTCGATCGACCGGCCCCGGCCGGGTGCGATCTACAACGTCACCGACGACGAGCCCACGGCGCCGCAGACCGTGACCGAGCACGCCGCCGCCCTCACCGGACTGCCGCTGCCGCCGGAGATCGACTTCGAGACCGCCGATCTGTCACCCATGGCGCGGAGCTTCTACGGCGAGAACAAGCGGGTTCGGAACCGCCTGATCCGGGACGAACTCGGCGTGGAACTCGCCTATCCCACCTACCGCGAAGGGCTGGCGGCGCTGAAGGATCAGCCCTGATCAGGCTTCGAGGTGGCGGGGCCGTGCGAGGCGGCGGAGCAGACCGTCCCGCGGGCCGGCCAGCATGGACGCGACGTAGAGGGCGCCGGCCGCCAGCACGATGGCCGGTCCGCTGGGCAGATCGAAGCGGTAGGACAGGCTCAGGCCCGCCACGCTGGCGATGGCGGCGATCAGCATCGACACCGGGATCAGGCCACCGAGGTCTCGGGCCCAGAACCGGGCCGCCACCGCCGGGAGCAGCATCAGCCCGACGGCCAGGAGCGTCCCAAGGGCCTGGAAGCCGCCGACGAGGTTGACCACCACCAGGGCCAGGAAGGCGAGATGCACCGGTCCGCCGCCCCGGCTCACGGTGCGCAGGAACAGCGGATCGACGCATTCCAAGACCAGCGGACGGTAGATCACGGCGAGCGCCGCGAGGGTCAGCGTGCTGATGCCGCCGAGCAGCATCAGGGCGGCATCGTCCAGCGCAAGGACAGAGCCGAACAGGAAGTGCATCAGGTCGATCTGCGAGCCGCGCAGCGAGACGAGCAGCACGCCGCCCGCCAGCGAGATGAGGTAGAAGGCCGCGAGGTTGGCGTCCTCCCGGACCACCGTGGCGCGGGTGACCGCGCCGGCGAGCAGGGCCACCGCGAGGCCGGCCACGAGGCCGCCGAGGGTCATCGCCGGCAGCGACAGGCCGGCGACCAGAAACCCCGCGGCGGCCCCGGGCAGGATCGCGTGGCTCATCGCGTCGCTCATCAGGCTCATGCGGCGCAGGGTCAGGAACACGCCGACCGGCGGCGCCGAGACCGACAGGGCGAGGCAGCCGGCCAGCGCGCGGCGCATGAAGCCGAATTCCACGAACGGTGCGACCAGGGACGCGAACGGCTCGATCACGCGGCGTCCTCGTGATGGTGGTGGTCGCCCGGCGCGTGCGCCCCATGATCGTGCGCGTGCCCGCCGGAGGCGCGGGGTCCCGCGCAAATCGCGGCATCCTCGTCCCAGGCCTCGGAGAGCGCGCGCGCGCGGGCGAGGTTTTCGGGCGTCAGCACCCGTGCCGTCGGACCCCAGGATACCGGCGCGCGGGCGAGGAGCAGCGTGGTCGGAAAATGCGCCTGGACCTGCCCGAGGTCGTGGAGAGCGGCGACCACGGTGCGGCCCTCGCCGTGCCAGCGGCGCAGGAGCGCCAGCAGATCCTCGACCGTGCGGGCGTCGATCCCCGTGAAAGGCTCGTCGAGCAGCACGACGGGGCAGTCCTGCAGGATCAGGCGCGCGAACAGGGCCCGCCGGAACTGCCCCCCCGACAGGGTGCCGACCGGCCGCGCCTCGAAGCCCTCGAGGCCGACCGTCGCCAGAGCCGCCTCGATCGCGGCGCGGTGCCGGTTGAGGCTGCGCCACGCACCGGCCCGCCGCCACAGCCCCATGCCGGCGAGGTCGAGGACGCTCAGCGGGAAGCTTCTGTCGATCTCGTCGGCCTGCGGCATGTAGGCGATGGCGCCGGCCCGCTCGATGCGTCCGTCCAGGCAGCGGATCTCGCCGGCCATGCCCTTCAGGAGGGTCGACTTGCCCGCCCCGTTCGGGCCCACCAGGGCCAGCAGGTCGCCGGCCCGGACGGTCCCGTCGAGGTGGTGGACGGCCGGATGCCGGTCGTAGCCCAGGGTCAGGCCGACGAGGCGGATCGGGTCGGGTTGCGCCGGACGAGCGCTCATGCCGTCAGCGCCCAGGCGATCACCAGCCAGACGACGGCCGAGAGCGCGCCGGCGAGCGCGAGGCGCGGCCCGAGCCCGCTGCGGAACAGGGATGGTGGTGCCGCTCGTCTCGGACTGGGTCTGATGGCCAAGGCGTCCTCGTCGCGCGTTCGAGCCGGCGCGGGGACCGTGCGGGGCTACCGGTACTGGTGCGGTCCAGGGCGGCGGTGATACACTGTAACAAACCCGCGGGACAACCGGCGGATCAATCCCTGGAGCCACCATGCACCGTCACGAGGGTCACGCGGCGTGCCACGCGGACGCCGACGACATGCTCGCGCGGGCCGAGGCCGTGTGCCGGGAGCGTGGGCTGCAGTTCACGCCGCTGCGCCGGGATGTCCTGGAGGCCGTGGCGGAATCCGGCAAGGCACAGGGCGCCTACGACATCGCTGAGCGCCTCAGCGCGCCCGGCAAGCGCGTCGCGCCGGTCTCGGTCTACCGCGCCCTGGACTTCCTCATGGAGCAGGGGCTCGTCCACCGGATCGCGAGCCGCAATGCCTTCATCCCCTGCGCCCACGGCCACGCCCCCGGCGAGGGCGTGATCTTCCTGATCTGCCGCAGCTGCGGCGGCGTCGACGAAGCGTCGTCGGTGGAGGTCGAGGGCGGCCTCGGGCGGACGCTGGAGCGGGCCGGCTTCACGCCGGTCCACAGCATCCTGGAGGTCGAGGGCGATTGCGGCGCCTGCCGCGAGCGGATGCAGGCGCCCTGACCGGTCAGCACGCGTTCTGGTAGGCCCGGCGCGAGACCACCGTCTGGATCATGATCTGGATATCGAACCAGACCGACCAATTGTCGATGTAGTGCAGGTCGCAGGCGACGCGCCGCTCCATGGCCAGATCGGTCTGCGTCTCGCCGCGATAGCCATTGACCTGGGCCCAGCCGGTGATCCCCGGCCGGACGTTGTGGCGCCGCGCGTAGAGGGCGATCCGCCGCTCGAAGCTCCGGTCGTGAGCGAGGGCGTGGGGGCGGGGGCCGACGAGCGACATCTCGCCCCGCAGCACGTTGAGGATCTGCGGGAGTTCGTCGAGGTTGGTGCGCCGGAGGAGCGCACCCACCCGGGTGATGCGGCTGTCGTTGCGGGTCGCCTGGCGGAATGAGGCGGTCGGATCCGCCCGCATCGATCGGAATTTGAAGACGCCGAACGGCTGCTGGTTGAAGCCGTAGCGCTTCTGGCGGAAGAAGACCGGCCCCGGGCTGTCGAGCTTGATCGCCACCGCGATCACCGCGAGCAGCGGCGCCAGCGACACGAGGGCGATCGTCGCCACCGTCACGTCGAAGACGCGCTTCAGCATGACCTCGCCGAGGTTGAGCGGGCGGCGGCCGATATTGATGCCGGAGACGCCGCCGACGCGGGTGACCTGAAGGTCCGGGAATCGGTCGAGGACTGCACCGGGCCGCAGGTGCAGCGCCGAGGGCACGCGCAGAAACGCGTCGATGCAGCGCTCGACTTCGGCGGAATCTGTCCACGGCACCAGCACGAAGACGTCGTCCGGCCGCAGGAAGCGCACCACCGAGACGGCGAGGTCCAGATCCTCCTGCAACTGATCGTGACGGGTGGCCGTGTCGGCCCCCGGATCGACGCGGCGCAGGTAGCTGGTGCCGACGATGCGGAGACCCAGGCTCTCGGCCTCGTTGCCGGCGTAGAAGCGGGCGATGTCCTCCTCGTAGCCGACGAGATGCACGCGGCTTGCCGAGGCCGACCCGGCGGTCAGGCTGCGGCGCACGAGGCGGATCATGGCCGAGCGGGTCACCACCAGGGCGGGCAACCCCAGGCAGAAGATGCCGATGGAGACGATGCGCGAGTAGTCGTTCGTGGTCTTCGTCATGAAGCTGACGACCAGGACGACGGCCCAGGCCACGAACCACAACGAGATCGTGCGCTGAAGGTTGGTCTTCTGCGTCATGGCGCTGTCGAGGTCGTACTCGGCGCGCAGCGCGTTGGTCGCGACGATGACGAGGCTGAGAAGCGCCGAGAGGCGCAGGCCGCGCACGCCGCTGGCCCAGGCGGAGCCGTCTTCCCAGGCCAAGTGGTAGGCGAACTCCATCAGCATCGTGATGGAGACGATCGCGGCGACGTCGGTTACGGCCAGCGCCATCGACAGGGCGATCCGGGCCGCCGCCTGACCGCGGCGCGGCAGCAGGGCCGACCACACGTTGCGGCGGCGCGCGGCCGCGCTCGGGAGAGCCTGGAACGTTTCTGGGAGCCGTTCGTGAAACATCTGGCGCGCCAAGTCCCGTCTTGAGCGGACTATGTGCCAGTCTGAAACTTGGAAGGCTTCAGCGCCGGCCGATGCCGGTGACGGAGCAAGCGGCGGGCCCCAGAAGAATCACTGTCCTGTCCGTCCCAGGATACCGCGGACTAGTATGGCCGGACGGGAGCAGCAACAGATAATTAATGCTGAGGCGGTTTCGGACGCTGACTGATGCCGTTCCGGCACGACGCGCGCCGGACGCGATACAATGCGGACGGGTTGCTGTGTCGGCAAACACAGCCGGCGCGTGCAGTGCGGCCAATCGGTATCCGCGCCGGAACGGATCAGAGATCACCCTCCGGCGCGAATGTGGAGATCAGACCGTTTCGGCGCGTTGCTGTGCCTCATCCGTGCTGCCGACGGTCTGGATCGTCTCGAAGCCTTCGAATTGCGGATGTCCGAGGTAGAGCGGCTTGGTCGTGGGGACGCGACCGTGCGCCTTCCTGAACTGCTCCGAACGGGTCCAGGCCTCGAAATCGGCCTTGCTGCGCCAGATGGTATGCGACGCGTAGAGGACGTGATCCTCGTGCTCCGGCCCGCGCAGGAGATGAAATTCGACGAAACCCTCCATTTCACCGAGATGGCTGTCGCGGCCCAACCAAACGGCCTCGAAGTCTCCGGTCGAATCCTTGACGACCTTGAACCGATTCATCGCGATGAACATGCGTTTCTCCTTTGAGGCGCTGACCCTACAAGCCTGCTGGAACCAAGGCGACCCACGGCGCGGCGACAGGGCGCACCCACGAAAAACTGCCCGGTGTCAGTGCGTCGACATTTCAGCAACAATGTTGCAAAGTTGTGTGGTCTTAAACTAGAAGGTGTAATCTTTGACTTGCGAAGCTTGACAACTTGGTGTCCTACTAACGGGCGGCTTGAGGTGGTCAGATTAAGGGCTGCCTGATCTTGAGCCGTGCGATACACTTTGACGACATAGGACGTGAGGGCGGACGGTGAAGCAGCGCGACGGCGAGGCGAAGACTCCGCGTTCGCAGCAGGACGCAGTCCACCCCGCCGAGAAGGATTCGGCCGCGCAGCCTATGCCGAAGCAGACCACCGACGTGGATCGTCTGGTCGGCATCCGCATCACCGCCTTGCGGAAGGCACGGGGCATGAGCCAGACCGCGCTGGGCAATGCCGTCGGCGTGACCTTCCAGCAGGTACAGAAATACGAGAAGGGCCAGAACCGCGTCGGCGCCGGTCGGCTGCGCGAGATCGCCCGTCTGCTCGAGGTCCCGGTCTCGGCCTTCTTCGAGGAGGGCGAGGCGCGCGAGAAGACTCAGGAAGACGTCTTCGGCTTCCTGAGCGCCCATGGCGCCATCGAATTGCTGCGCGCCTACGCGCAGATCGAGGACGAGCAGATGCGGCGCGACGTGCTGGCGCTGGTGCGCAGCGCGGCCCGCCTCGCGCAGATTCGCGGCGTCGCGCCTGCGGATCCAGCCTGACGTTCGTTCGCGCCAAGTTCTGCTTCGTCGAACGATCACCCCCGCTCAGCCAGGGGCGAAACCGCCGCGCGTGTGTCTGAGGACGAACGGCCTCATCTGGACCGGTCGAGCACGGCTTGCGGGGCCTCTCTTCTCCCTGGAACTCGTTCTCCCGTCAGGGTGTCGTATCCGCGGCGATCAGGTGGAAGAAGCTTCCGGTGACCGCACCGACCCGGTGACCGGCGAAGCCGAGGTCGATGCCTTCCGAATCCGCGACGCGGGCCAGGGCGATTTCGGCGGATGGCGGCGGCGACAGTTCGCTCGCGTAGTGGAACTCGTGACCGATCAAGCGGGCCTCGCGCCCGCCGAGGAGCCCGGCCTCGCACAGGCGCGCCACGCGGTAGCCGAGATGGAGCTTCCGGCGGTGATACGACGTCTCCACCGGGAGCAGACCCGCCATGGCGTGCGTGGTCCCGTTGGCATCCTCCAGGGTCTGCCCGAGCACCATGTAGCCGCCGCACTCCCCGTGAACCGGACGGGTGCGCGCAAATTCGCGCAGTCCCGCCAGGAATTGCGACGCGCCCGCGAGCCGGCCGGCGTGCAGTTCGGGGTACCCGCCCGGCAACCAGCAGACGTCGCATCCCTCCGGCGGCGGTTCGTCCGCCAGGGGTGAGAACGGGATCAGCTCGGCCCCCGCGATGCGCCACCCGGCCTCCTGGTGCGGATAGAGGAAGCTGAACGCCGCATCGCGGGCGACCGCGATGCGCTGCCCCGGCGGAAGCGACAGCGAACCCGGCGTACGCGGCGCGGCGCCGCCAGCGCAGGCGACCACGGCGTCGAGGTCGATGCCCATCTCGGCGAGATCGGCGAGGCGATCGAGGCGCGCCGCCAGATCGGCGGTCTCCCCGGCCTGGACGAGGCCGAGGTGGCGCTCCGGCAGGACGAGCTGCGCGTCGCGCATCAGCGCGCCGAGGACCAGCAGGCCAGCGCGCGCCATGCCGGCTTCCACGAGGCGGCGATGGCGCGCGCTGGCCACCTTGTTGAGGATCACCCCCGCGATCGTCACGCGCGGGTCGTAGAGCTTGCAGCCCAGAGCGACCGCCGCGGCCGACTGCGCGGCACCCGAGACGTCGACGACCAGCACCACCGGCCATCCGTAGCGGGCCGCGATGTCGGCGTTGGCGCCAGTTCGGTTTTCGGCCGCCCGCGCGCCGTCGAACAGGCCCATCGAGCCCTCGGCGACGACGATGTCGGCGTCCGCCGCCGTCGCGCCGGCCACGGCGTCGAGGAGCGCCGCCGGCATGGCGAAGCTGTCGAGGTTGAAGCTCGGCCGGCCAGTCGCCGCGTGGTGGAATGCCGGATCGATGTAGTCCGGCCCGCACTTGGCACCGCGCACCCGCAGACCCCGGCGGGCCAGGGCGCGCATCAGGGCGAGCGACACCGTCGTCTTGCCGGAACTCGACCGGGGAGCCGCGATCAGGAGCCCGGGCGCGCTCACGCGGCGCCCCCGACGGCGCCGCCCGGCCGATAGCGCCGGTCGTAATCGGCGGCATAGAGCGCGCTCTCGCGGAACGTCTCCGCGGCCAGTGCCGGTCCGACGAGGATCAGCGCGGTGCGCTCCAGTCCCGCCTCCGCGACCAGCCCAGGCAGCGCGGCGAGGTCGCCCGTGAGCACCCGCTCGTCCGGCCATGAGGCGCGGAACACCGCCGCCGCCGGGCAGGACGACCCGTAGAACGGGATCAGGGTGGCCGCGACGGCCTCGACCACGTGGATCGAGAGATGGATCGCCAGGGTCGCCCCGGTCGCCGCGAAGGCCGCCAGGGTCTCGCGCTCCGGCATGGCGCTGGCGCGGCCGGAGGTGCGCGTCAGGACCACGGATTGCGCCACGCCCGGCACGGTCAGCTCGCGCCGCAGCAGGGCGGCGGCCGCCGCGAAGGCCGGGACGCCCGGTGTCACCGTGTAGGGGATGCCGAGGGCGTCGAGCCGGCGCATCTGCTCGGCCAGCGCGCTCCAGATCGACAGATCCCCGGAATGGAGCCGCGCCACGTCCTGCCCGTCCGCATGGGCCGCCGCGATCTCCGTCATGATGGCGTCGAGGTCGAGGGGAGCCGTATCGACGATCCGGGCACCGGGCGGGCACCAGCCGAGGATCTCGGGCGCCACCAGGGAGCCGGCGTAGAGGCAGACCGGGCAGGCGGCGATGCGGTCGCGGCCGCGCACCGTGATGAGGTCTGCCGCGCCGGGACCGGCGCCGATGAAGTGGACGGTCATGGCTCTGTCATCGGTGTCTGGCGGACGGCCAGGGCGCAGGTGGCGCCGCCGCTCGCGATCCGCGGGAGGGCGAGGCGGCTCTCCGGCCCGCCGACGGCCAGCGCCGCCGCCTCGGCCAGGGACCCCACGCCGCGCAGGCGCTCGATCCGCCGGGAACGGGTGACCACGTCACCGTCGCGTGCCGCCAGCTCCGCTGCGGCCACGGGGGAGGGACACAGGCCGAGCCGCCCCGCTGCCTCGCGGATCGCGGGTCCGCCGGCCCGGTCGGCCGCCGTCGCGACGGCGATCAGGTCCTCACAATCGGCCCCGAGGAGGCCCAGGGCCCGGAGGATGAGCGCCGCGATCTCGTCGGCGCCCGTCTCGCGCCGGAAGCCGATTCCGGCGATCAGGGCGCCGGTCATGGCTTGGTCCAGGCCCACTGCGTCACCGGCATGGCCGGCCGCCAGCCGTGCAGGGCGCCGACCTGGCTCGCCCGGTCCACCGCGAAGCGCCGCAGGCTGCCGCCCCGCTCCTGGAACGCCGCCAGCAGGGCGGCCTCGCCCTCCAGGGTCACCGCGTTCGCGACGCAGCGCCCGCCGGGCCGAAGCGCCGTCACGGCCGCAGAGAGCAATCCGGGCGCCGAGACACCGCCGCCGATGAAGACCGCATCGGGTGCCGGCAGGCCGACGAGGGCTCCGGGCGCCGCACCGACCACGACGGTCAGGTCGGGCACGCCCAGCGTTCCGGCGTTGCGTCCGATGCGCTCGGCCCGGTCGGGCCGTGCCTCGATCGCGGTGGCGCGCAGGCTCGGGTGGCGCAGCATCCACTCGATGCCGATCGATCCGGCGCCGGCGCCGATGTCCCACAGGTGAAGGCCCGGATGCGGGCGCAGGGCCGCGAGGGTCAGGGCGCGGATCTCGGCCTTGGTGAGCTGCCCATCATTCTCGAACAGGGCATCGTCGAGGCCCGGCGCGAGGGGCAGTGCCGGTCCGTCGCCCGAGACGGCGATCGCAACCGTGTTGAGCGGATCGATCGCGCCGAGGTCGAACCCCTCCGCGCCCGCCGCGCGGACGCGCTCGCGGGGGCCGTCCATCGCCTCCAGCACCGTGAGGGTCGAGGCGCCGAAGCCGCGCCCCCGGAGCAGCGCCGCCAGAGCGGCCGGTGTCGCGCCGTCCCAGGACAGGACGAGGAGCCGCGCGCCCGGTTGGAGATGCGGGACGATCCGGCTCAGTGCCCGGCCGTGGAGGGTGACGAGACCGCACTCGGCCAGCGGCCAGCCGAGGCGCGCGCAGGCGAGGCTGAACGCCGAGGGAAGCGGGAAGGCGCGAATCTCGGCCGGTGAAACCAGGCGGGCGATCTCGGCACCGATGCCGTAGTGGAACGGATCGCCGGTCGCCAGGATGCAGGTCGGCTCGCCCCGTCGCGCGAGGATCCCCGGGTAGGCCTCGTGGATCGGGCTCGGCCAGGCCCGCGTCTCCGCGGCGAGGGGCCCGGCCAGGGCGAGGTGGCGGCGGCCGCCATAGACCACACGGGCGGCGTCGAGGGCGCCTGCAGCGGCGGGGCTCAACCCGTCGCGACCGTCCTCACCGATGCCGACGATCGACAGCCAGACGGTGCTCGACAGGGGCTCAGCGCTCATGGACAAGGCGCCCATGACGCGACGTGCCGAGCGGATCCTGATCCTGGGTGGAACCGGTGAGGCGAGCGCCCTGGCGCGGGCCCTGGCCGGCCGAGCCGACCTGTCCGTGGTGTTGTCCCTGGCCGGACGAACCGCCGCGCCGAAGGTCGAGCCGGTGCCGACGCGGGTCGGCGGGTTCGGCGGCGCCGAGGGTCTGGCGCTCTATCTGAACGCCGAGGGAATCACCGGCCTGGTCGACGCGACCCATCCCTTCGCCGCCACGATCTCGGGGAACGCCGCGCGCGCCTCGGCGCGGGCGGGCGTGCCGCTCCTGGCGATCCGGCGCCCGGCCTGGAGCCCCGTACCCGGCGATCTCTGGACCGAGGTCGACACCATGGGGGACGCTGTCGTTGCCCTGGGACAGCGCGCGCGACGGGTGTTCCTGACGATCGGTCGCCAGGAGGCCGCGGCCTTCTCGGATGCACCCCAGCACGCCTATCTGGCGCGCACGGTCGAGCCGATTCGCGCGGTGTTGCGCGTGCCTCATCTCACCACCATCGAGGCACGGGGGCCCTTCGACGCCGCGGCCGAGGCTGCGCTGATGCGGGAAGCCGGCATCGACGTTCTGGTGAGCAAGAATTCCGGCGGCGGCGCGACCTACGGAAAGATCGCGGCGGCGCGTGCCCTCGGCATTCCCGTCATCATGGTGCGGCGGCCGCCGAAACCCGACGTCCCGAGCGTCCCGGACGCCGCCGCCGCGCTCCGCTGGCTCGATGCGGGCGATCACGCGGCCCCCTCGACCTTGCGCGCGGTGTAGACGAAGGGCGGCCGGCCGTCCCGCGGGATCAGCCGCGTGGTCGAGGCACCCAGGATCACCATCGTGGCCATGTCGGCCGGCACGTCGCGCGCCTGCGCGAGGCTCGCGACGCGGATCGCCTCGTCCGGCCGGCTGATCGCGCGGGCGAACATCACCGGCGTTTCCGGCGCGCGGATCCCGGCGGCGATGTCCAACGCGGCGCCGAGCTGCCAGGGCCGGGCGGAGGAGATCGGGTTGTAGAGCGCGACCACCAGATCGGCCCGCAGCACGGCCTCGAGCCGGGCGGTCACAACCGGCCACGGCTTGAGGTTGTCCGAGAGGGACAGGGCGCAAAAATCGCCGCCGAGCGGCGCACCGAGCCGCGCCGCGGCCGCCAGCATCGCGGTGATTCCGGGCTCCACCACGATGGCGAGGTCGCGCCAGCCCGGCTCGCCGTGCTCCACGGCCTCGAACACCGCCGCCGCCATGGCGAAGACGCCGGGATCGCCGCCGGAGACCACGGCGACCCGGCGCCCGGAAGCGGCCAGCTGCAGGGCGTGGCGGGCGCGGTCGACCTCCACCCGGTTGTCGCTGGCATGGCGGGTCAGCCCCGGGCGCTCGGGCACGCGGGCGACGTAGGGGAAGTAGCCGACGATATCCTCGGCGGCATCGAGGGCCCGGCGTGCGGAATCGGTCAGCAGGGCCGCATCGCCCGGACCGAGGCCGACGACGGTGAGGCTTCCGCTCACGGTCGCCTGCCCTCGCCGGGCAGGAGCACCATGGAGAAATAGGGCGCCTCGTCGTCCGGCTTGTCGGACAGCATGACGACGCGCTCGCCCGACATGGTGCCGCGCTCGACATAGATCGCCCGCTCGAGGACTCCCGCCGCCGCCAGGGCCGCGCGCACCTTCGGCAGGTGACGTCCGAGCTTCATGACCACGGCCGCGTCCGTGGCGCCGAGGCGCTCCGTGAGCGCGGCGAGCGGCAGGGTCGCGGGCAGGACGGTGAGGATGTCGTCCCCCCAGGTGATCGGGGTTCCGGCCCGGGTCCAGCATCCCGACATCCCGGTCACGCCGGGCACCACCTCGACGGGGAATCGGTCTTTGAGGCGCCGCCACAGGTGCATGAACGAGCCGTAGAAGAAGGGGTCGCCCTCGGACAGGATCGCCACGTCGCGTCCCGCGCCGAGGTGGTCGGCGAGCTGCCCGGCCGCGTCGTCGTAGAACCCGGCGAGCGCGGCGACGTAATCGGGATGCTCCGGGTGGATCTCGGTCGTGTACGGATAGGCGAGGGGCATCTCCCGGGCCGGATCGCGCAGGATCGCGTCCGCGATGGTGCGGGCGTTGCCGCGCCGGCCGCGCTTGCAGAAATGCACCAGCACCGGCGCCCGCGTGAGGATCCGTTGCGCCTTGACGGTCAGCAGTTCCGGATCGCCCGGGCCCATCCCGACCCCGTAGAGCGTGCCGGTCACGGCCGCGGCGGGGATCTCGTCGGCGGGAGCGTCCAGCCGTTCGAACCCGTCCATCACTCGACCTCGCTGGCCAGCGCGTTGACGGCCGCCGCCGTCATGGCGCTGCCGCCGCGGCGTCCATGGACCACCACGAAGGGCACCCGACCGTCCCGGGCCAGGGCGTCCTTGGATTCCGCGGCGCCGACGAAACCGACCGGGATGCCGATCACCGCCGCGGGCGGTTTCACCCCCGCGTCAAGCAGCTCCAGAAGTCGGAACAGGGCAGTCGGCGCGTTGCCGACCGCCACGACGCTGCCCGGCAGGTATTCGCGCCAGAGTTCCATGGCGGCGGCCGACCGGGTCGTCCCGAGGCTCTTGGCGAGATCCGGCACCCGCGGGTCGCCGAGGGTGCAGATCACGCGATTGTCGGCGGGCAGCCGCGCCCGGGTGACGCCGTCGGCCACCATCCGGACGTCGCACAGGATCGGCGCGCCGGCCTGGAGCGCCGCGACGCCGGCCTCGGCGAAATCCGCCGACATCGCCACGTCGGCCGGGAGGTCGGTCATGCCGCAGGCGTGGATCATGCGCACCACGACGCGCTCGGCCGCGCCGGACCACCGGGCGAGGTTGGCCTCGGCGCGGATCATCGCGAAGGAGCGCGCGTAGATCGCGCCGCCGTCGCGGACATATTCGTAGCGGGACGGGGGCTCGTGGGCCGCGGCCGGCTCCGATCCTGTCTGGCGCAGGGCGTTGTGGCTCGCGCTCATGCCGGTCTCCTGGTCCTCCCGCACGTCGTCCGGGCCATATCCGGCGCGAAAGCGGCGGAGAGCCCGACAGTCTTGGCCCTTCCTAACCGCTCCAGCACCGCCTCGATAGGGAGATCCATCGCCGGCTCATCGCCCGGCGCTCCGCCGAGCACGACGCCGTACCGGCCGTCGCGGCCGACGAGAGTCAGGTCGGCCGGGCCGGGGCGGGCGCAGCCCTTGGCGCAGCCGGAGACGTGCGCGGAGATGTCCGGCATCGCGAGGGGCCTGAAGGCCCCCGCGAGGCGCGCCGCGTCCGCGAGGGTCGGGGTCGATCCGGAGGCGCAGCCGGGCGCGCCCGTACAGGCGTCGATGCTGGAGCGGGGATCGTCGGACGCGACGATGAAGTCGGACGCGAGATCCGCCACCACCGCGGCTGCGCGGATGCCGGGCGCGGTCGTCAGGACGAAGCCGCGCGTCGGCGACAGGCGGATCGCGTCCGTTCCGAACGCCTCCGCGGCATCCGCGATCCGGTCGAGGGCATCGGCGGTGCAGCGGCCGAAGGGCGCGTCGAGGGCGAGGATCCGGAGGCCGGCGTGGAGGCCGGGTGCGGGGGCGAACGGCGATCCGCTCACGGAGTCGCGGCCGCCCTCCGTCACACAGACCGGCGCGCGGATCGGTCCCTCGGCCGTGAGAGCTCGGATCATGACCGACATGTCGGTGTCCGACAGGTCGCGCATGCGCCGCCGACCGGTCCGCGCGAAGGCATCGAGCAGCGCCCGGACCAAGCCGGGGGCGTCGCCGGCTTCGCAGGTCACGAGTTCGCGAAGCCCCGGAGCGGCACCGATCGCAACCGCCACCACGCCCGGGCCGCGCGCGATCACGAAGCAATCGGCCTCCGGCATCGCCGCGCCCACGCGACCCTCGATCACGACCAGCGTCTTGGCCGGCAGTCCGAGGATCGTCGGCCCCATCGCCTCGACGGCACGGGCGAGGGCCGGGACGTCGATCGTCTCGTCGGGATCGATGCCCGCCAGCGGGCTCGTCAGCGTCAGGCGCTGGGGGCCCCCATCCGCCCGCACGTCCCCGAGGCCGATCGATTGAAGCCGGTCCGCCAGGGCCAGGCGGGTCGCCTCGCTGACCCCGCGGACCTGGAGGTTGGCCCGGGCGGTGAGGTCGAGATGCCCGTTCCCGTGGCGGCGCGCCCCGTCCGCGACCGCGCGGGCCTGAGGCGGCGTGAGGATCCCCAGGGGCGGATGCACCCGCGCCAGGAGGCCGTCGCCGGTGGGCATCGGACGCGCGAGCCCGGGGCACCAGCCCCTCCGGGCCGGCGCCTCGGGGAGAACACGGCGATGGCCGGAGGCGCTCACTCCGCGGCCTCCGGCAGCAGCGCGTCCGCCGGCAGGGCGTTGCGGCGGCTGTGCCAGAGGCCGCGGTCCCGGGCCGCGTCGAACCGCCCCAGGATCGCGCGGGTGGCCGCCGGGTTGGCGGCGCGGAGGCGCTCGAACACGTCGGCGTCCGCGATCCAGGCCGCGTAGAGCCGGTCGAAGGCGGCATCCGTGACGGCATCGCTCGTGGCGGCGAGCACGAAGACGGCGTCGAGGCCCTGCGCCAACTCCTGCGCCCCCCGGTAGCCGTGATCGAGCTGGGCGGCGATCCAGCGGGGCGCGGCGAGGCGCCCACCGATCAGCCGGGCGACGTCTTCCCGGGCGGTGCGGGCCTTCGGCCGCTCCGGCACGGAGACGTCGAGGCTGTAGAGCGCCGGACGTCCGCCGGCCAGCACGGCGGCCGCCGCGAAACCGCCCATCGCGTCCACGGCAGCGTCGCCGTCGAACAGGTCGCGCTCGGCCACGTCGAAGGCGTGCAGGTAGGCGTCGGCGGCCGCCACACGGGCGGCGAAATCGGTGTCCGGCGCCTCGTGATCGCCGTAGGCGTGGCTGCTGGCCGCGAGGTAGGCCCGGCCGAGATCGGCGCGGCCCTCCCAGCTTCCGTCGAGGGCGGCGGCGGCCGTGCCGGCTCCGTACCGACCCGGCGCCGCGCCGTAGACCCGCGCGGTGGCTTCGCCGCGGCGGCGGGCTCCCGCCAGGGGATTCTCGTCGTCGGCCTCGTCGCGCGCGGCCACCGCCCGGGCGGCCCGGTCGATCAGCGCCAGCGTGTCGGGGAAGGTGTCGCGGAACGCGCCGGAGACCCGCACAGTGACGTCGATGCGGGGCCGGTCGAGCAGCGCCAGCGGCAGGATCTCGAAGCCCGTCACGCGGGTGCTGGCGTGGTCCCAGACCGGTCGGACGCCCATGAGCGCCAGGGCGTGCGCCACGTCCTCCCCGCCGGTCCGCAGGGTGGGGGATGCCCAGAGGTCCATGACGATGCGGGCCGGGTAGGCACCTTCGTCTTGAAGGTAACGCGTCACGACCGCGTCGGCCGCCCGGCTGCCCAGGAGCGCGGCGGCGCGGCTCGGGATCGCGCGGGGATCGAGCGTCGTGAGGTTTCGTCCGGTCGGCAGCACGTCGGCCCGGCCCCGGGAGGGCGAGCCGGCCGGTCCCGGCCGGACGAAGCGGGCATCGAGGGCGGCGCGCAGGCCGGCGCGCTCGCCGGCCGCGCTCGCCGCGACGGCGTCCGAGGCGCCTTCGGGCGCGCGGCCGAACACGTGCAGCCCGTCGCGGAAGATGGTCTCCCCGAGATCGCACAGGTGCGCGTCGAGCCGGGTCAGCGCCTCGTCCATCGGCGTCGCCGCGTCGATGCCCGCGCCGTCCAGGAGCCCGGCGGCGCCCGCCTCCTCCAGGATGGCGCGGGCGATGAGGTCGGCCCGGCGCGGGTCGAGCACGCTTGCGGCGGAATACTCCTCTACGAGCTCGCGCAGGCGCGCGGCTTCGGGCGGCAGATCCTGCGTGGCCGTCTCCGGCGTCAGGTGGCCCAGCGCGATGCCGCCCAGGCGACGCTTCAGCGGGGCGGCCTCGCCCGGATCGTCGACGATGAACGGGTAGACCACCGGCAGGCCGCCGACGCAGAGCGCCGGCAGGCAATAGGGGGACAGCGCCACCGCCTTGCCGGGGAGCCACTCGGTGGTGCCGTGGGTGCCGAGCTGCACCAAGACGTCGAAATGCCGCCGCAGCCCGAGATGGAACGCCAGATACGCGTGGGTCGGGAGACGCTCCGGGTCGTGGTAGCCGGCCTTCCGGTCCGCGTCGCGCCCGCGGTCGGGCTGGAGGAAGACGGCGAGGTTCTCGCGCGGGGCGTCATCGCCCGCCGGCGGCGCACGTTCGCCGGTCACCACGCGGAATCGGAACGCCCCCCCAACGCAGGCGTCATCGGCCTCCGGTTCCCCCCAGGCCTCGACGAGCGCGTCGCGCGTCGGTCCCGGGAGACCATCGAGCCAGCCGGCATAGGTCTCCAGCGGCACGTCGAACCGGGCCGGCTCCGCGGTCAGCCGCTCCATCAGCGCGGTCTCTTCCGGCAGCGCGCCGACCGCGTAGCCCGCCGCGGCGAGATCGGCGGCGATCGACCGGGCGCTCGCCGGGGTATCGAGGCCGACAGCGAAGCCGGCCCGTCCGCCGCGCGCCGGATAATCCGACAGCACCATGGCGACCCGCCGCTCGGCACGCGGCAGGGCGGCCAGACGCAGCCAGCCCGCGGCGCGGTCCGCCAGGGCCTCGATCCCGGCCGCATACGGCACGGCCCGGCGCTCGGCGAAGCCCGCGATGTCGGGAGACTCTTCCTTGAAGGAGATCGGAAAGCCCGAGAGCCGGCCGTCGAACTCGGGCAGCGCCACCTGCATGGCGAGGTCGGCAGCGCCCAGCCCGCGGGCCGACGCCTCCCAGGCGGCCCGCCCGGCACCCACCGTGAAGGCCTGGAGAACCGGGCAGTCGGCGCCGTCGAGAACGAAGTCGATTCCGTCCTCGCGGGCCGAGAACGCGGTGGCGGCGATCACGAGATCCGGCCCGCGCGTCCGCACGGCCGCGGCCACCGCGGCGGCGGCTTCCGGCTCCTTCAGGCTCGACACAGCCATCGGCAAAACGCCGATCCCGCGGGCGCGCAGGGCGGCGGTGAGGGCCACGAAGGGCGCCGTGTCGCCCCCGAGGACGGCGGAACGATAGACCAGCAGCAGGGCCAGCGGTGCCGCCGATCCGGCGAGCGGGACCCCCGATGCCGCGGCCGCGACCGCCGCATCCAGGGGCAGCACGCCGCAGCCCGGGCACCAGGGAAAGCCGCGCGGCAGCGGCTGCGGCGGCTCGACCGCGTGGCCGGAGCCGATCCGGGCGGCCAGACGCCGCAGCATCCGCCGGATGTTATCGAAGCCTCCCGCCCGGAAATACAGGTCGAGGTCCTCGGCGAGATCGGGATCGGTCGAGAAGGTGGCGAGCCGCGGATCGGGCCGGTCGTCGCCCGGCAGCACGGCCAGCACGACACCCTCCTTCCGGGCTATCTCGGCGCAGCGCTCGACCCCGTAGCGCCAGTAATCCAGACCGCCGAGGCAGCGGATCACCACGAGCTTCGCGCGCGCCACCACGCGCTCGACGTAGAGGTCGACCGAGAGCGGATGCCGAAGCTTCGCCATCTTGGCGAGGCGCAGGCTCGGCAGCTCGGGTTCGGCCGCATGGGCCTGCGCCAGCCCCGACAGGTCGCTGTCGGTGAAGGACAGCACCACGAGATCGCCGGGCTCCTGCCCGAGATCCACGGCGGCCTCGCCCTCGTCGAGGGAGACCGAGTCGATGCGCACGAGATGCATCGCGGCGGCCTCTCAGGGTGAGTTCGAACGGGCGCGCGCGCCGGACGTCATCCCGCGAGCGCCGCGGCGACCGCGTCTCGGTCGAAGCCCTTCAGGCCGATCACCACGAGCGTTCCGTCGCGGGGCTCGCCCGGCCGCCAGGGCCGGTCGAAATGGTGGGCGACCCGGCGTCCGACACCCTGCACCACCAGGCGCATCGCCTTGCCCTCGACCTCGGCGAAACCCTTGATGCGCAGCACGCCGTCCGTCTCGGCCGCCTTCTCGACCCGGGCCGCGAGGTCGCCGGCGGTGACCGCCGGCCGGACCGGCAACGCCACGGTCTCGAAGTCGTCGTGGTCGTGGTCCTCGTCCGCGCCGTGATGCGAGGGGCGGGCGTCGAGATCGTCCTCGGCCGCCGCGCCGAGGCCCAGCAGCACGCGCGGGTCGATGACGCCGTTCTCGGTCTCCACCACCTTCACGGCGCGCGGCAGCTGCTTCTCCACCTCGGCTCGGACCCGGGCGCGGGTCGCGGCATCGATCAGGTCGGCCTTGTTGAGCACCACCAGATCGGCGCAGAGGAGCTGGTCCTCGAACACCTCCTCCAGCGGATTGTCGTGATCCACCGACTGATCGGCCGCTCGCTGGGCGGCCAGGGCCTCCGGATCCTCCGCGAAGGCCCCCGAGGCCACCGCCGGGCCGTCCACCACGGCGACGACCCCGTCCACGGTCACCCGCGAGCGGATCGCCGGCCACTGGAACGCCTGGACGAGGGGCTTGGGCAGGGCGAGACCGGACGTCTCGATCAGGATGTGCTCCGGCGGCTCGGCGCGGGCGAGCAGCGTCTCCAGGGCGGGCACGAAGTCGTCCGCCACCGTGCAGCAGATGCAGCCGTTCGGCAGCTCGACGATGGAATCCTCCGTGCAGCCCTCGACGCCGCAGGCGGCCAGGAACGACTTGTCGAAGCCGACATCGCCGAACTCGTTGACCAGGATGGCGAGGCGACGGCCCTTCGCGTTCTCGACGACGTGGCGCACGAGGGTCGTCTTGCCGGCCCCCAGGAAGCCCGTGACGATGGTGCAGGGGATCTTGGACACGATGGTCATTCGGCGGCCTCCAGGGTGCCGGCCGGAAGCGGGCGAGGTTCGGGGAAGGGTGGGATGCGGGCGACCACGCCCTTGCGGAACTCGGCCGGCCGGTCGCGCCAGGGCACGATGCCGTCCGAGGTCGTCGCGTAGGCGGCTACCCCGGCCAGGATGGTCTCGGCCGAGAGGGCCGGGTCCATGTCGCCGTACACGTAGGTCCAGCGCTCGGCCGAGGCCACGGCCACGGTGCAGGGGCGCTTGCAGACCGACAGACACTCCACGGGCTCGATCCGCAGGTGCGGATCAGCGCCGGCCCGGGCCCGCAGCGCATCGAGGAGGCGGCTCCCGGCGCGGGGTCCGTCCGGGTCGTCGCCCTCGCGGCGGCAGGTCGTGCAGACGTACAGGACGGTCTCAGGCACGGGCCGCACCCCGCGCCGCGTCGCGCGCCAAAGCGTGCCACGCCCAGCCGAATCCCAGGCCGATCATCACCCAGAGCACGAAGCCGATCGCCAGGGATCGCGACGCGAACTGCGCGGCGAGAGCCGCAGGAAGCTCGGAGGTCCCGGCCGGGGCCTGCGGCGCGCCGACCATGTGGGGGATGATCATCAGGATGAGGCCACCCAGGATGGCGATGAACGAGCGGCGGATCGCGATCAGGTAGAGGCCCATTCCAGTTGCCGCCGCGGTCATCACCCACCATGCCTGGCGGGCCGCCAGGGGGGCCGCCTCGCTGCCGGGCAGTTCCGGCGGCAGGCCGAGACCCGGTGCCAGAGCGACGCTGGCGAAGCCCGCGATCGCGAAGGCGAGGCAGGTCCGCGCCGTCGGCTCGCGCCCGCAGGCGAGCATCACCGCGCCGAGCAACAGGGCGTAGCCGACCCCTCCGACCAGGGTCGCGAGTGCGGTGAACGCCATCCGCGGCAGACCGGCACCGGGCTGCCATTCCGGGGCGGCGCGATCCGGCCCGGCCTTATCGGCATCGGAATGATCGTGACCGGAATGAGCCAGCACGATCGGCAACGTCTTGGCTGCCTGATGCGAGGGCTCCGCCCGCTCGTAGCGCTCGGCCGCGAGGATCAGCGGCGAGGTCAGCGTGAGTTCGAGGCCCGTCACGACGATGGCCGCGATGAAGCCGGCAGCCAGCGCCGCCGACAGAAGCCGGATGATCATCCCTTGTGTCAGGGCGTCAGTGGCAGGGGAAGTTCTGGGTGTGCCGGAAGTCGTGCGCCGCGTTGTGGAGCGCGATCGCCGGCGAGAAGCCCGCCATGAACAGCAGGCCGAGGCCGAGGAACGCCGCGAGTGCCACGGCGACGGGCCGCTCGGCCGAGCGGGTGCCGAGTGCGGCGGGGGCGAGGGTCGAAGTGGTCATCAGCGTGTCTCTCCAGCCGCCCCACCGGCGGCATTGCGGGATCCTGGCGTGACGGCAGGTCTCCTGGCTCGCGGCTCTGCGCGCCGGCCGCCTTCCCGGATCGCTCCGGTGGCTCTCTGGCAGGCACTCGCCGCTCACAGTTGCGGGGGCAGCCGCGGATTTGAGGCTTACGCCCCTCACCGCATTCCCTTTTCACCCCGTCGCCGGGGCACCGTCACGGGCCCTTTGTAGACGCTACGGCGTCCCCGCACAACGGATCGGCGGCCGGTGGGATCCGAATCTCGTCGCCATCCTCCGAGCGGCGCCGCCCGACCCGCGATCCTGCCGCGCGGGATGCGGGTCGGGTGAGACTTCCGGCTGTCGTGCGGAGGCGGCGGCGCGTCGAACGGCCTGCTCGCGGAACGGCCCTTCCCGGCGGGTCCGGCCTAGTGCCGCTCCGCCGGGGCTTGCCAGGGGACTTGCGAAGGGGCTTGCGAAGGCGCTTCCGAGGACCCGACATCGCGCGCCTTCACGGCCTCGGAGAAGAGACGCTCGACATCCGTCCTGAACGCCGCCCGCGAATCGGGGCGGGTGTAGAACATGTGCCCGCCCGGATAGACCGCGAGGCTCAGGCGGCCCGCCGCGTAGGCGGGGACCTGCGCCAGCAGAAGCTTCGAGGCGTAGTAGGGCGTCACGAGGTCGGTGAAGCCGTGCACCACGAGGACCCGCAGCCGACCGTCCAGGGCGAGGGCTCCCTTCAGGTTGGACAGCACCTCCGGGGCTTGCCGGCCGGAGCCCCAGCTCCAGCCGCGGTTCACGGCTGAGTTGAGCAGCTCGTAGCGCATGTTGGGCACGGGCCATTTCAGCGTGCGTGCGTAGAGGTCGATCATGGCGCTGGTCAGCGGAGCCTGGAGCGCCGTGAGTTGCGGGTCCTCGAAGCTCGACTGCGCGGCATCCGGGTTCGGATCCCAGCCGGTGATCCCGGTATCATAGGCGCTGGTCACCCTCCCGTCGGCGCGGTCGACCTCGCGCTGGACGCTGCGGGTCGTGAGCCGCGCCGCCTGGGCGCGCACCAGGGCGGCGTCGAGGCCGACGAGGGGCGCGACCCTGTCGGTCATCCGCGCGACGGCCTGTGCGTCACTCGGACCTTTCAGCAGATCCGCGAAGTAGGGGCCCGACGCGTAGGACTCCGCGTCCGCCAGCAGGGCCGGCGTCGGCACTTGGCCGGTCCGCTCCAGCGCTCCGGCGGCGAGGGAGGGCAGCTTCAGCACGTAGCCCCAGGGATTGGCGCGGGGCGTTTCCAGCCAGCCGAAATCCAGCACCGGCGACAGCAGCACCAGCCCGGACAGGCCGACGCCGACATCCTCCTGCAGTTTCTCGGCGATCAGCGGACCCCGGAAGCCGCCGTAGCTCTCGCCGACGAAGAATTTCGGGCTCGCCATGCGGTCGTTGACGCGCAGGTAGCGTGCGATGACCGCCGCGAGCGTCGACGCGTCGGACTCGATCGACCAGTAGGCCTTGCCGTTGCCGTCGGCCGCGCGGCTGTAACCCGTCCCGACCGGATCGATGAAGACGAGGTCGGTGAAGCCCAGCCACGTGCCGTCGTTGGGGGTGAGCGCCACCGGCTGCGACGGGCTGATGCTGGCCGTGCCGACGGGCAGCCGCCACGGGCCGATCGCCCCGATGTTCAGGTAGGCCGAGGCCGCGCCTGGCCCGCCGTTGACCGCGAAGGTCACGGGCCTTTCGCGGCCGGCTTCCGGCGCCACCGTGTAGGCCACGTAGGCGATCTCGGCCTGCAGCTTGCCGGCCTCGTCGACGAGGGGCAGGCTGCCGGCGGTAGCGGTGACCGCGAGGGTCCGGCCGTCCGGCAGGGGCAGGCTGTGCTTCGTGGTCGAATCGGGCGGCAGGCGCCGCCCCTCCGGACCGCGCGGCGCCGGCCGCGCCTCCGCCTGACCATGCGGCGCGTCCTGCGCGCGGACCGGCAAGGGGGCCGCGACCGTCAGGGACAGGGCGAGCGCAGCGCGCGCGAATCTCGTCGGGGTCACCATCACGCCTTCTTGTTCCAGCGCCCGGACTCGTCCTGCTGCCAGTAGGCGACTGCGTGACCCGCGTCCTTGGCCTGCTTCCACTGCTCGCGGGCGCGCAGGAGAGCGTCCTGATCGGTGCCGTCGAACAGGATGCAGATCCGCTCGTATCCGCCGGCGTCCGGCGGCAGGTCGGCGCCCTCGACGAGGAAGCGGATCGAGGCGGCGTTCGGGTTCACGTCCCGCAGGGTCAGCACCACGGGCTGGCTCCCCGCATCCGGCTCACGGTCCGTGCCGTGCGGCAGGAAGCTTTCGTCGGAATAGGTCCAGAGGTGGTCGTCCAGCGCCTGGAGACGCTCCTCGCTCGCGGCCTGGATCGCGGCCTGCCAGCCGCGCTCGAGGGAGCGCTCGACGAGATTCGGCAGCACCTTCTCCAGGGGCTGCCGCTGCATGTGGTAGAAGAGGATCTCTGTCACGGCCCGGTGCATATAGGGTGCGGAGCCGCGGGGCGAGGAGCGGCGCGCCGCCGCGCCCTGATGCCCGTCAGACTAGGCGGCTCTGCTCGATCGCCGCGCCGACGAAACCCTTGAACAGCGGGTGCGGCTCGAAGGGGCGCGACTTCAGCTCCGGGTGAAACTGCACGCCGATGAACCACGGATGCCCGACATGCTCGACCGTCTCGGGCAGCAGTCCGTCCGGCGAGACGCCGGAGAAGCGCAGGCCCTTCGACTCTAGCCGTTCGCGATAGGCCATGTTGACCTCGTAGCGATGGCGGTGACGCTCCGAGATGTGCTCGGACCCGTAGATCTGGGCGATCTTCGATTCGGGATCGAGCTTCGCCTCGTAGGCGCCGAGCCGCATCGTGCCGCCGAGGTCCCCGGCCGCGGCGCGGCGCTCCAGCTCGTTGCCGCGCAGCCACTCGGTGAGCAGGCCGACCACCGGCTCGGACGTGGCGCCGAACTCGGTCGAATTGGCGTTCGGCATCCCGGCGAGCGACCGGGCCGCCTCGATCACCGCCATCTGCATGCCGAAGCAGATGCCGAGATAGGGGATCCGCTTCTCGCGGGCGTAGCGCGCCGCGCGGATCTTGCCCTCGGCGCCGCGCTGGCCGAACCCGCCCGGGACCAGGATGCCGTTGAGGCCCTCCAGGAACGGCGCCGGGTCCTCGCGCTCGAACACCTCGGCCTCGATCCACTCGAGGTTGACCTTCACCCGGTGGCTGATGCCCCCGTGGGTCAGCGCCTCGGTCAGCGACTTGTAGGCGTCCTTCAGCCCCGTGTACTTGCCCACGATGGCGATGGAGACCTCGCCCTCTGGATTGCGGACGCGCTCGGCGATGGTCCGCCAGCGGCCGAGATCCGGCTCCTCGCCGTGCTCCAGGCCGAAATGGCCGAGCACCTCCCGGTCGAGGCCGGCGGTCCGGTAGGAGAGCGGCACCTCGTAGATCGAGGCCACGTCGCGCGCCTCGATCACGGCGGTCTCGCGGACGTTGCAGAACAGCGCCAGCTTGCGGCGCTCGTCGACGGGTATGTCGCGGTCGCAGCGGCAGAGGAGGATGTCGGGCTGGATGCCGATGGAGCGCAGCTCCTTCACGGAATGCTGCGTCGGCTTGGTCTTCAGCTCGCCCGCGGACGGGATGTAGGGCAGGAGCGTCAGGTGCACGTAGCAGCAGGTGCCGCGGGGCAGTTCCTGGCCGAGCTGACGGATCGCCTCGAAGAACGGCAGCCCCTCGATGTCGCCCACGGTGCCGCCGATCTCGACGAGCACGAAGTCGAAGCTGTCGTTGCCGTCGAGGACGAAATCCTTGATGGCGTTGGTGACGTGCGGGATCACCTGGATCGTGGCGCCGAGATAATCGCCGCGCCGCTCCTTGGCGATGATGTCCTGGTAGATCCGGCCGGTGGTGATGTTGTCGGCCCGGCTCGCCGGCACGCCGGTGAAGCGCTCGTAATGGCCGAGGTCGAGGTCGGTCTCGGCGCCGTCGTCGGTGACGAACACCTCGCCGTGCTGGGTCGGGCTCATCGTGCCCGGATCGACGTTCAGGTAGGGGTCGAGCTTGCGCATCCGGACCCGGTAGCCGCGGGCTTGAAGCACCGCCGCCAGGGCCGCCGACGCGAGTCCCTTGCCGAGGGAGGAGACCACGCCGCCGGTGATGAAAACGTACCGCGTCATGGGCCTCGGTCCATAAAGAAGGTGCTGGCGTTTGCCAAACGGCGAATGCCCCGGCCCGTGCATGGGCTGGGGATCGCGGAATGCATGACACGGACCGGCTCGCCGCCGGTCCGTCGAAAGACGTGTGAGACGGTGCGCCGCGCCGGGCGCGGGCCGTCAGCGCGACTGCGGCGCGTCCGGAACCGCGGGCTGGGCCGGAGCGGCCGGCTGGGCCGGGGCCGTCGCCGGGACCCGATCCTGCTGCTGGCGGAGCGTGTCGAGCAGGTTGTCGGCGCCGGTCGGCTGCTTGGCGGGCTGGCCCGATGTCTGCGGCGCGCCGGTGTCGAGAATCGATTTCGGCGCGGCCGAGCGATGCGACAGGATCGCCAGGACCAGGCTGGTCGTGAAGAACAGCGCCGCCAGGATCGCGGTCGCCCGCGTGAGGGCGTTGGCCTGGCCGCGGCCGGTCATGAAGCCCCCGACTCCGCCGCCACCGCCGCCGCCCAGGCCCAGGCCACCCTCGGAGCGCTGAAGCAGCACGACGCCGATCAGCGCGAGCACGATGATGAGGTGGACGACGATCAGGACGGTCTGCATCGGTGTTCCGGGATCTTCAGCGCCGCGCGCCGGCTGGGACAGCCGGCGGACGGAGGCGCAAAGGCCGAAGCCCGGGGCCGCCTGCGCCGTCTCCCTGTCGGATCGGGAGATCTTCGCCTGCGACCCGCGGGCGGGTCGGCCGGAATTCTGCCAGCGCCATACACCACCCGTCCGCCGCCGCCAACCTGACGCCGCCGGCCCGCTGTTCCTGCCGCCCCTCGTCATCGGCCGCGCGCCGTGCTCTGTCCACCGGAGGGCGGACGATCGAAGGCGCCGCCCCGTATCCGGAGCCGCATCATGTCCGTGTCACGCCGTTCGGCGCTCGCCGCCGCCATTGCAGCACCCGTCCTGATGCGGACGCGACCCGGGCAGGCTGCCGACCCGGGCGGTGCTGCCGTCGAGGAGGCGGTCGACGCCCTCACCAAGGCCCTGCTCGCCGGGGATGGACCGGCGCTCGAGGCGCTGACCCATGACGGTCTGAGCTACGGACATTCCAGCGGGCTCGTGCAGGACAGGGCGGCCTTCATCGAGCCGCTGGCTACCAAGCGTGCCAGCTTCCCGAGCATCACCCTGTCGGACCGGTCGGTCTCGGTGGTCGGCGACGACGCCATCGCCCGGCACGTCTTCACCGGGGAGAGCATTGCGAACGGCAAGACCTCGCCCGTGCATATCGGCGTGATGCAGGTCTGGCACCGGGACGGCGGCCGCTGGCGGCTGCTGGCCCGTCAGGCCTTCAAGATCTGAGCCCGCCCGCGTTCGCCGGTCCTCGCGGGCCGAGGGACCGGTCCGGCCGCGCCACCGCCGCAGGTCGCGTGCGGCCCTCCGTCCGGTCCCGATGCCGCGGGCTGCGCGCGGCCAGGATCCCATTTTCATGGGACGCGCCACTTCGTGGGACGCGCCATGCACAGGATTTAAGGCAACGACCGCCGTCCGCGGGCCGCGCAGCGGAGACCGGGATGACGACCCGTCCGCGCGCTCACACGTAGGCGGCGCAGATCCCCAGGAAATCGTCGGCCACGAGGCTCGCGCCGCCGACCAGCGCGCCGTCGACATTGTCCACCGACAGGAGTTCGCGGGCGTTGCCGGGCTTCACCGAGCCGCCGTAGAGGATCCGGATCTTCTGCGCCTCGTCGCCCACGAGCTTGTCCAGCATCTCGCGCAGCGACGCGTGGACCTCGGCGATGTCGCGCGGGGTCGGCGTGCGGCCCGAGCCGATCGCCCAGACCGGCTCGTAGGCGATCACCGTGTCGGCCGCCTTCGCGCCCTTCGGCAGGCCGATGGCGAGTTGGGCGCGGACGATGTCGAGGGCGCGGCCCTGCTCGCGCTCCTCGATGGTCTCGCCCACGCAGATGATGCCGCACAGGCCGGCGCGCCGGGCGCCGAGCGCCTTGGCGTGGACGCCGTCGTCGGTCTCGTGGTGGTAGGCCCGCCGCTCGGAATGGCCCACGATCACGTAGCTGGCGCCGAGATCGGCGAGCATCTCGGCCGAGATCGAGCCCGTGAAGGCGCCGCTCTCGCGGGCGTGCAGGTTCTGTCCGCCAATGGCGATGGGCGAGCCCGCGGCGGCGGCCACGCAGGAACTGATCAGCGTCGCGGGGGGGCAGATCAGCACGTCGATGCGGGCGGCGAGGTCCGGTGCCAGCCGGTCGCGGATCGTCTCGACCACCGAGATCGACGCACGCGTGCCGTTCATCTTCCAATTGCCGGCGACCAGCGGCCTGCGCCCCGACTGCGTCATTCCTGCCCTCGCTCCGCCGCGGCTTTTCAGAAGTCGCCGGGGCCTACCAGAGCGAGCTTGAGCGCGCAAACAGGTGCGGAACGCCCAAGCCTTTGCCTGTGGACGCGAATGGTCTATCGCGGTCCGCTCTCAAGGATTCCGCCGGCCCGGCGACGGGACGGCCGCCGCAGGTATTCGATCACAGACCATGCTTCAGGGCATCCGCAACGCCAGCCAGCACTGGCTCGGCAAGATCATCCTGACGATCATCTTCGCCCTGCTGATCGCGGGCGTGGGGATCTTCGGCGTCGAGGAGTTCTTCCGGGGCGGCTCCAGCAACAGGGTGGCGACGGTCGGCAGCACGCCGATCACCACCGAGCAGGTGCGCCAAGCCTATCAGAACCAGTTGCAGCGCTATCAGACGCAGCTGAAGCGGGCGCTCACGCCGGATCAGGCGCGGATGCTCGGCCTCGACCGGCAGGTGATGTCCCAGCTGATCACCGAGGCCGCCCTCGATCAGAAGACGCACGATCTCGGCCTCGCCGTGCCGGACGCCTCGGTGATCCGGGCGATCCACGACGAGAAGAGCTTCCAGAACGCGCAAGGTCAGTTCGACTCGCAGCTCTTCTACCAGACGTTGCAGCGGGCGGGCCTGAACGAGGGCATGTTCGTGCGCGAGCAGCGCTCCGTGATCGCCCGCCTCCAGCTCGCCGAGGCCGTGTCGTCCGATCTGCACGTGCCCGGGGCCATGCGGGAGGCCGTCCACCGCTACACCACCGAGCGCCGGGCCGCCGCCTACCTGATGCTGACGCCCTCCACGGCCGGCCAGATTCCGGATCCGACCGACGAGGAGCTGAAGACCTGGTATGAGGCCAACAAGTCGGGCTTCCGCGCGCCCGAGTTCAGGTCCGCCAATCTCCTGGTCGTCGACCCCGAGGCGATGGCGAAGCCCGACGCCATCACGGAGGCCGACGCCCGCGCCGCCTACGCGCTGAACAAGGATCGCTACGGCAGCCCGGAGAAGCGCACGATCCAGCAGATCGTCTTCCCCGACGCCGCCGCCGCCGAGGCCGCCCGCAAGGCGATCGAGGACGGCTCCAAGACCTTCGACGCGGTCGCGACCGAGCGGGGCACCGACGAGAAGGATCTCACGCTCGGCACGCTGACCAAGAGCGAGCTGTTCGACAAGGCCGTGGCGGACGCCGCCTTCGCGCTGCCCGAGGGCGGCGTGAGCCAGCCGGTCCAGGGCCGGTTCGGAACGGTGCTTCTGCGGGTGACCAAGATCGAGGCCGGGACCGTGAAGCCCTTCGAGCAGGTCGAGGGCGAGATCCGCAAGGGGCTGGCGCTGGCCCGGGCCCGGGACGCCATGGAGACGACCCGGGACGCCATCGAGGACCAGCGCGCCGGTGCCAAGCCGCTCACCGACATCGCTGCC
>Ga0160428_1000840_pt1 | contig 28510 bp, 21 predicted proteins | sample SolpanmetagenomM_FD_108198 | JGI IMG/M metagenome (GOLD analysis project Ga0160428, IMG submission 108198) | Solar panel surface microbial communities from Lawrence Berkeley National Laboratory, California, USA - M | ecosystem: Engineered > Built environment > Solar panel > Unclassified ... | reverse complement strand
CCACGCCGTATCGCGCCTCATCGGGGCGCCTCCCGGCTACGTGGGCTACGACGAGGGCGGCCAGCTCACGGAGGCCGTGCGCCGCAAGCCCTACTCGGTGGTGCTGCTCGACGAGATTGAGAAGGCGCACCCCGACGTGTTCAACATCCTGCTGCAAGTGCTTGACGATGGCAGACTTACCGACAACAAAGGCCGGGTGGCGAACTTCAAGAACACCATCATCATCATGACCTCGAACACGGGGGCCGACATCATTCAGCGCAATTTCAAGGAGCTGAACGACTACAACCACGATGAGGTAGTAGACCGCACCCGCGACGAAGTAGTAGAGCGCCTCAAGCAGCACATGCGCCCCGAATTTCTGAACCGCATCGACGAAATCGTGATGTTCCAGCCGCTCAAGCGCAAGGAAATCCGCAAGATTGTCGATATCCAGTTCAAGCAAATCCAGCAGCGCCTGCACGAGGCCGGCATCGCCCTCGAAGCCACCGACGAGGTGCTCGACTACCTCGGTGAGCAGGGCTTCGACCCGCAGTTCGGCGCCCGCCCGCTCAAGCGCGTCATCCAGCGCGTCATTCTAAACGAGCTTTCCAAGGAGATACTCTCCGGCAAAGTGAGCAAGGACGCCGTTGTTGAGGCGGTGCTGGAGGACGGTGCCGTGCGGTTTGAGAACGTGGAGTTGCCCACGGTGTAACCTAGGGTTGTTTTAGATGAAAAGCCCCGCTAGCACACTGCTAGCGGGGCTTTTCTCTTTCTGCTAGATAGCGTATTGCCAGCAGGCTAGCGCTTACGCAACGCTTTTTGCTGGGCGCGCAGCTTTTGCATTTGCAACTGCTGCACAATGGCCACGCGCATGACGGCCGCACTGGCAAAATAACGGGGCTTGAGCTTGCGGCGGAGGCTAGCCGGAATGGGTTTGCCGGCTTCGTAAGCCTGCTGAATGGTGCGCAAGCGGTCGCGGCTGTACGTACTCAGGCGGCCGATAATCGGCGCAACGCCCCCGAGCATAAGCGGAATACCCACGGCGTATTGCCACGACTCTGGGTCAATGCTCCCGGTCCTGACGCCGTTGGTACTTCTTTCGCCGGGCTGTATCATAGCAATCCCTAGCCCGAATACCGGAAGATACCACCAGGTATTCAGGCGCTTGCGGGCAAAGAGCGCTACCAAGGCGCCCGTTGTGTCGGCGACAGTAGCATTTTGCTCATAGTGAGGAAGATACCAGCGGCCAAACGTCTTGGGAATAGAGTCGGGAACTGTTGAGAGGGAGCTAATGGGCGCGGTTACCGTCTGGGCCTGCACAGCAGCGCCAAAAGCAGACAGCAATAGAAAAAGGAATGTGCGGATGTAAAATTTATTCATGCAGAGAAAAGTGAAATTCGCGCAATATACAGGCGACTGCAAACGCGATAATTATTCTAAAACCCGTTTTGGTAAGTGGTCAGCCTCGCAAACCACCGTAGCAGCTACGCAGGCAGCTTCGCAACATGCCCGGCCGCCCGCACTTGGCTATGCAGTAGGAGTAGCGCTAGGGTAAGCCGAGGCGTTGAAACACGAAACGGGCAAGCCCCGCTTTAAAGTGAAGGCCCGATTAAGCGGTGTTCTGCCCGGATTAGTCGATGAAAATCGGGTGCTAAAAAATATAGGTTACTGATTTTTAGAAAATTATGATAAATTAAGGATAAAAGCAAAAGCGGGCTTGGCACAGCGCTTGTCTTAGTGAGGTCAGACGCGTCGCTCTTTTCTCCTTTCTTTTTCAACCCTTTCCAAGAACCCTTCGCCATGAAAGCTGCCCTCTTTTCGTTCGTTGTCGCCGCTGCCCTCTTCGTTTCTACCGCTGCCTCGGCTGCCGCCCCCTTTGACCACGACCGTGACCTGCGCCATATGTCGCCCCGCGAACGCGCCCGCTACGAGCAGCAAATGCGCTACGAGCGCGCCCAGCGCGAGCGCGACATGCAGCTAGCCCGCGAGCGGGCCCGCTGGGAAGCCCAGCACCGCCACGACCGTGGCCCCAGCTACGGCTATGGCTACGGCCGCCGCTAGGCCGTTCTATATAAGCAATAAAGCGCCCCGAGTCTCAATTGAGATTCGGGGCGCTTTGTGTTGAGTAGCAGGCTAGCTATGCCGGCTATTCAGCTTTTACAAACTTGGTTGAGAGGCGCGGGGCACCCGGCGCGGCTTCGTACACCAGCAGGTAATTGCCGGCGGCCAGGCTGTTGACATTCAGCGTGGTAGTGCTGCTGCCCGGCGCGGCGGCCACCACGACTACCAGGCGGCCATCGAAGCTATAGATACTGAAGCGGCCGGCTAGCCCCGCCTGCAGCGGGTGGGCCACCGTGAGGGGTAGCCCGGCCTGGGCGGGGTTGGGAAAAACTTGCAGCAGGGGCGAAGGCGTGGTGGTCTTGGTAGTGGCTAGCACCGTAGTGCTGGCCACCAGGCTGTTGAGGTAGTTTTCGAGGTTGGCGTAGCCGTTGGCGGCCAGGGTGGCGCGGTCGGCGGGGTCGGTGGGGTTGAGGCCGTTGGCGGTTTCGTAGGCGTCGGGCATGCCGTCGTGGTCGGTGTCGAGGGGGGCGGCGGTGTTGCAGTTCAGCACCTGCCAGGCCACTTGCGAGGTGCTGTAGGGCGTGCCGTGCGGGTAGCCGCCCTGCACGTCGATGATGGTGCCAGTGCCGTTTTGCACCTCCTGCACAATGCGCTGGTCGATGGGGTCGCGGGTGGGCAGCACGCAGCCCGCACCGGCCAGCACGCTGGCGTAGGCGGCGGGGGCCGTTTGGGTGGGCAGGGCATCGGGGCCGATGGCGAACTGCTGGAGTACCTTAGCCTGCGTGGTATCGGCCAGCGAGCCGCCGTTCATGGCCACGCCGCGCCAGTTGTGGCTGCTGACAAAGGCCGAGTTGGTGACGACATTGCCCGCCACGTAGTACTGGCCGTAGGGTAACGCGGGGCTGCTTTGCTTGTAGGGGTTGGCAATCATGTTCTTCACCGCCACGCCCGCCGTGCTGTTGCTGCTGGTACTGGGGCCGGCTTTGTAGTAATTGTTGACGAGGTTGTAGTTGCCGCCCTCGCCGCCGTTCACGGTGTAGGCGCCCCAGTCGTAGAGCACGTTGTTGGCAAACTCGGCATTTTCCTGGCCGGCGCTGATGGGGCTCAGGTTGCGCGAGCCGTCGAAGCGCGGGTTGCGGCCCTGCATGTGGGCCAGCAGGTTGTGGTGAAACGAGGCGTGGCGCCCGCCCCAGATGCCGCCGTAGCCGTGCTTCTCAAAGTCGGTGTCGCCGGTTTCGAAGTGGTACGAGTAGTTGAGGCCCTCGCTGATGAGGTTCCACTGCAAGGTGGTGTTGTCGCCCTTGTAGCAGGTCAGCGACTCATCGCCGCCCCAGCTAAAGGTGCAGTGGTCGATTATCAGCCCCGTGTAGCCGCCGATGGAGTCAAACGCATCCTCATCGCCGCTGCCGTTCACCATGCCCAGGTTCTGGTACTGGTCGCCCAGCCGGAAGCGCATAAAGCGCACCAGCACGTTGTTGCCCTTCACGTTGGTTTGCTTGTCGGCCACGCAAATGCCGTCGCCGGGCGCCGTTTGGCCCGCCAGGGTCGTATTGGCCGGAATGCTGAGCTGCGTGACCAGGTGAATGGTGCCGCACACCCGAAACACCACCGTGCGGCTGGGGTAGCTGCCACTCAGGGCCTGGCGCAGGCTGCCCGCCCCGGCGTCGTTGAGGTTGGTGACTTCGAGCACCGTGGTGGGGCTGGCTGGGGTGCCGCGCCCGCCAGTGGTGTACTTGCCGGCGCCCTCGGCCCCCGGAAAGCCGGGTAGCTGGGCGAAGGAAGGGCTAGCCGCCAGGCCCAGCAAAGCCAGGCAGAAGGGAGCCGAACGGGCGTAGAAAGCAGTCATGTAGCGCAAAGTGGGTGGGGAAGAGAAGCCGGTGCGGGCACCCGCCGGGCAGCGCGTTTCGGCTACTAATATTACGGGCCGGGGGCCGGGGGCCGGAGGCTAGCCGCGGCCTTTATTTATGCAATCGATATCGGCAACGTTGCCAGCCTGGCTAGCCTCTTTGCCACGTGCCGGCTGCGCCAGGCTAGGCGCCGCGCCAGGGCTGGAAAGCGGGCTAGCCCGCCTGCGCCGACGAGGCTGTTGGCAACGTTGCCGGCATCGATTGCGCAAATAAAGACGAGTTAGCGAGCGCCGAATGAGCTGGAAATGAAGTGATATTGAGCACGTTCCCACTCTTACTCACTTCGGTATGTCCACAAGCATTACCCGCGCGGCGCTAAGCCCCACGGCCCGCCTTCGCGCGTGCCTCATTCTGTTACTACTGCTGGCCAGCAGCGCCCGGCTGCTGGCCTACGACCTCACGGTGGCCAAGGATGGCAGCGGCGACTACACCAGCATTCAGGCGGCCGTGACGGCCGCGCCGGCTAGCCGCACGGCGGTGTTCACCATCTACATCAAGGACGGTATTTATAGCGAGAAGGTGACGGTGCCCAGTACCAGGCCCTTCCTGCAATTCGTTGGGCAGAGCGTAGCCAACACCATCCTGACCTGGCGCGACGACAATACCACGCCCGACGGCAAGGGTGGCACGCTGGGCACCGGCGGCTCGGGCAGCATCGTGGTGCTGGCCACCGATTTTTCGGCCCTGAACATGACGTTTGTCAACTCCTACGGCGACGGCTCGCAGGCCGTGGCCGTGAGCTTGTATGCCGACCGGGCGGCCTTCAAAAACTGCCGCTTCATGGGCAACCAGGACACGCTGCTAACCTACGAGAGCGGCGGCGCGGTGTCGCGCCACTACTTCAAGGACTGCTACATCGATGGCAACGTGGACTTCATTTTTGGCAACGCCATCGCCATCTTCGACAACTGCACCATCTACGCCAAAACGCGGGTCGTGAACGCGGCCACCTCGTACATCACGGCTGCCAACACGCCGGCCACCCAGCGCTACGGCTACCTGTTTCGCCGGGCCAAGCTGCCGTCCAACAACGGCACCACGCTCTACTACCTGGGCCGGCCCTGGCAAAACTCGACCGGCTTTTCGGAAGCTGCGGGCACGCTGGCGCACAATCAGGTCGTGTTTTCGCGCACCAAGATTGGGGTCAATGAAATTCAGCCCGCCGGCTGGGTGGTGTGGGATGCCGGCACCGACCCTACCAAAATCACGAACGCCGAGTTTCGCACCACCTACTTCGACGGGCACTTGGTAAACACCAGCCAGCGTGTGAGCTGGTCGAAGCAACTCGCCCCCGCCGATACCCTCGACTACAGCATCGCCAAGCTATTCGGCACCGGCACGGGCACGGCCAGCGCCACCGGCGCGCCAGTGGCCGCCGCCTGGAACCCGACTTCGCTCGGCGCTGACTTTGGCACTTACCGCGCGCCCGACATTGCCGTTTCCAACCTGCAAGCTACCAAGGGGGCTAGCCAGACCGCTATTCAGTGGAACATCAGCTGGGGCATGGTGGGCATTAAATACGACTTGCAGCGCTCGGCCGATAATACCACCTTCACCACCATCAGCACGCAAACCGCCGCCACCGACTCGCTGGTCAACTTTGCGGCCACCGATGCGCTGCCCGCCGCCGGCACCAGCTACTACTACCGCGTGGTGGCCTCCAAAACGGGGCTGGCCACGCACACCACGCCCAGCATCCTGGTGTCGAGCGTGCCCACCATTACCACGTCGAGTACCAGCCTGGCCGCATTTACGCAGTACAACGCCGGCTCCTCGGCGGTGCAGACCTACACCGTGGCGGGCGTTAATCTCACGGCTAGCCTTGTCATCACGCCCCCGGCCGGCTTCGAGCTTTCGACCAACGGCGGCACTACCTGGAGCGGCAGCACCGCCCCCGTTACCCTGGCGCCTACCAGCAACGCCCTGGCCAGCACCACCGTGAGCGTGCGCCTGAATGCGGCCGCACCGGGTACGTACGGTGGCAATATCACCCACGTGAGCACGGGCGCCACTGCCGTAAACGTGGCCGTAACCGGCGCCCGCCTGGCCACGGCCGCCCCGCAGTCGGACCCGTTGGTGTGGTGGCCGCTCACGCGCACCGGTCAGGACAGCACGGCCCTGCGCTCGGCGCGCCTCGTGGCGGCGGCGCCCACGCTCCGGCGGTTGTATTTGTCTACCGATACGTCGGTGCCCGTGCCGGCTTATTCGACTAAGTACGGCCAGGCGGTGGGCCCTTCGGTGAATGGCAACGGCACTTGGACGCTGGTGGGCGGCAACCTGAGCCGCGGCTACTACGAGCAGTTTACGGTGACGGCCGCAGCCGGCGGCGCAGTGCGCCTCGACTCGCTGCTGCTGTCGTCGGCCTTCTACAACACCAGCTCCAACACCAAGCTGGCGGCGGTGTACTCGAAGTCGGGCTTCGTGGCTGATTCCAGCGACGTGAGCGGTGGCACCGGGCCGGGCGTGACGAGCACGGGCTACGGCGCCTTCGGCGCACCCATTGCCCTGCCCAACCAAACCAACGGCCCCAGCAACGTGTACCGCCTCGTGCTGGGCAGTACCGGCGTACTGCTGGCCTCGGGCCAAACCCTTACCATCCGCCTGTACTGGGCCTGCGGCAGCACCGGCACCCCGCGCTACGCCATGCTCAAAAACGTGGTGCTGAAAGGCGCTGCCCAACTAATAACCGCCACGACCAATGCCCAAGTGGCCGACATTCAGTTCTACCCCAACCCCACGCCCGACGGCCGCCTGACCCTGGCGCTGCGCAACTACCGCGAGCCCGCGCAGCTCAGCATCTGCAATGCCCTGGGGCAGCGCGTGGCCCAGGCCACGGTGCTGGCCGGTGCCGCCAGCCAGGTGCTCGACCTCTCGGCCCTGGCACCCGGCGTGTACACGGTACAGGCCCGCACCGCCACTGGCGAGCCCGTGGTGCGCCGGCTGGTGCGCCAGTAGCCGCCGCGTCGCTAGGTTGCTAAAGAAGCGCCTGCCCTTGTGGGCAGGCGCTTTTTGCTGGGCGCGGGGGTAAGTGGCATAGCGTGTTTCTTTGCAGGTTATGTCCGTCTTCACCACTTACTTGCAGCTGGGGTTCCTGCACATTTGCAGCTGGCAGGCCACCGACCACCTCACGTTTTTGCTGGCCCTGTGCGCGCCCTACGCCCTGGCCGACTGGCGCCGCGTGGTGGCGTTGGTCACGAGTTTCACGGTGGGCCACTCCCTCACGCTGGCCCTGGCTACGCTGGGCGTGGTGGGGGTAAATACGTCCATCATTGAGGCGCTGATTCCGGTCACCATCATGCTCACCGCGCTGGTCAATATGAAGCAGGCCGGCCCGGCCCTGGCCCGGCAGTCGCGCCGCGAAACCCCAGTGCTGTGGGCCGCGCCCAATGCGCTGGCCGCCGCGTTTGGCCTCATTCACGGGCTGGGCTTTTCTAATTACCTGCGGGCGCTGCTAGGGGCCAAAAGCCGCCCGGTGGCCGAGTTGCTTTCGTTCAACCTGGGCGTGGAACTGGGCCAACTGCTGGTGGTGAGCGTGATTTTGCTGCTCGGATTTGTGCTGCTGCGCGGGGTAGGCGTGGCCCGGCGCGACTGGATACTCACCGTGAGCGGCGCGGCGCTGGGGGTGGCCACGCTGCTCTTGCTGCAAATGCATGGCTAGCCGCCGCAACCTGCGGCTTATCTTCGCCGCCTTTCGCAATTGTTTCCCATTTCATCTTCCTTTATGCGCATTTCGCTACTGGCCGCCGGGCTAGGGCTGTTGCTGGCGCCGGCAATCGGCCGGGCCCAGACCACCAACTCGGGCACCGATAAATTTGAGCAGCTTGGTACCGAGCTGCCCACCCCCAACGAGTACCGCACCGCCAGCGGCGCGCCCGGCGCCAAGTACTGGCAGCAGCGCGCCGACTACAGCATCCGCGTCAGCCTCGACGATGCCAAGCAGGCCATCACGGGCTCGGAAACGATTACCTACACCAACCTCTCGCCCGACGTGCTGCCCTACCTGTGGGTGCAGCTCGACCAGAATATTCTGGCCAAAAACTCCATTACCGCCGCTACCAACGTGGGGCAGGTGAGCAACGGCCGCCTCTCGTTTCAGGAGCTGGATAATCAGATGGTGGCCTCGCAATTTGACGGCGGCTACAAAATCGCGGCCGTGACCGATGCCAGCGGCAAGGCGCTACGCTACACCATCAACCACACCATGATGCGCGTGGACCTGCCCACGCCGCTGCGGCCGGGCCAGAAGGTGAGCTTTGGCGTGAAATGGAGCTATAACATCAGCGACCAGTTGAAAATCAACGAGCGCAGCGGCTACGAGTACTTCCCAGAGGATAAGAACTACCTCTACGAAATCGCGCAGTTTTACCCGCGCATGGCCGTCTACTCCGACGCCACGGGCTGGCAGAACAAGCAGTTTTTGGGCAACGGCGAGTTTACGCTGCCCTTCGGCGACTACCGCGTGAGCATCACCGCGCCCGCCGACCACGTGGTGGGCGCCACCGGCACGCTCCAAAACCCCGACCAGGTGCTGACCAGCGCCCAGCGCCAGCGGCTAGCCTCGGCCAAAGGTGCCAAGAAGCCGGTGCTCATCGTGACCCAGGCCGAAGCCACCCAGGCCGAAGGCAAGCGGGCTAGCGGCACCAAAACCTGGACCTTCGCCGCCAAAAACGTGCGCGACTTTGCCTGGGCCAGCTCGCGCAAATTCATCTGGGACGCCATGCAGATTACCCAGAGCGGCAAGCCGGTGCTGTGCATGAGCTACTACCCCAAGGAGGGCAACCCACTATGGGGCCAGTACTCGACCGAGGTGGTGGCGCACACCATTAAGACATATTCGAAGTATACCATTCCCTACGAGTACCCGGTAGCCATTTCGGTGCACGGGCCGGTGGGCGGCATGGAGTACCCCATGATTTGCTTTAACGGTGGCCGCCCCGAGAAGGACGGCACCTACTCGGCCGACCGGAAATATGGGATGATTTCGGTGATTGTGCACGAGGTGGGCCACAACTTCTTCCCGATGATTGTGAACTCGGACGAGCGCCAGTGGACCTGGATGGACGAGGGCCTCAACACCTTCTGCCAGTACCTGACCGAGCAGGAGTGGGAGCGCAACTACCCGAGCCGCCGCGGCGAGCCGCGCGACATCGTGAACTACATGCGCACCGATAAGAGCCTGCAAACCCCGATTATGACCAACTCGGAGTCGGTATTGCAGTTCGGCAACAACGCCTACGGCAAGCCCGCCACGGCCCTCAACATCCTGCGCGAGACGGTGATGGGCCGCGAGCTGTTCGATTACTCGTTCAAAACCTACGCCAAGCGCTGGGCCTACAAGCACCCGCAGCCGGCCGACTTTTTCCGCACCATGGAAGACGCCTCGGCCGTGGACCTCGACTGGTTCTGGCGCGGCTGGTTCTACGGCACCGACCGTTGCGACCTCTCGCTGGAAGGCGTGAAGTACTTCCGCCCCAGCACCAAAAACCCGCAGGTGGAGAGTACGCGCCTCCAGAACGAGCGCAAGGCCCAGGTGGCCAGTATCTCGGCCCAGCGCAACGCCACCGACCTCAAAACCACGGCCGTAGACGAGAAGCCCGAGCTGAAGGACTTCTACAACAGCTACGACCCGCTGACCGTGACCGACGCCGACCAGGCGCGCTACAACCAGTACCTCACCACCCTGAGCCCCGAGCAGCAGCAGCGCCTGAACGGCAACCTGAACCTCTACGAGCTGAGCCTGCGCAACGTGGGCGGCCTCGTGATGCCCGTGGTGCTGCAAATGACTTACGACGACGGCAGCACCGACACCCAGACCATTCCGGCCGAAATCTGGCGCAAGAACAACGAGCAGGTAACCAAGCTCATCATCTCGCCCAAAAACGTGGTGTCGTTCGTCATCGACCCCTTGCAGCAAACGGCCGACACCGACCTGAGCAACAACGCCTACCCGCGCCAGCCCACGGCCTCGCGCTTCGACCTGTTCCAGGCCGGCCAGACGGGCAACAACGCCCCCAGGCCAACCCCATGCAAAACGCCAAGAAAACGCCGCTCGAGAAGCGCGAAAACAAGCCGAACCCGCAGTAGGGGAGAAGCTGCCTTTTGCCACAACAGGCCCGCCGGTTACGGCGGGCCTGTTATTTTTAAGCCCATTTTAGTTTGTGTTATGTCTGCTAAGCCCACCTCGCCGCCCCCTGCGTATTTTCTGTCGCTGAGCTTGGCAAATCTGCGGAGCTTCGGAGAAAAACAGACTATTTCCTTCACACGAAGTAGTATATTGCCAGCGAAGTGGACGGTTATTCTTGGCGATAATGGAGTAGGAAAAACGACAGTATTGAAGAGCTTGGCTGCAATACTCACAGAAATACACCCTTTTGATAAGGAGGGAATATCAGCTATATCTGCTATGTGGCGTCTTGCTAATTCAATTTGGCTGCCATACAGAAACGGTAATAGGTTGCCAGCTCATATATCAACTTGGGTTGTAGAAGATGTCGATTTACTGACTGGCGAAGCTGGTCAAAATTATAATTTAATAAAATCAGATATTGGTAAGACGAATGGAGGAGGTATGATGTCTTCAGGTCATAATCCGCGTAATCTAATTTGCTATGGATATGGCGCTGGTCGCACTATCGGTAATTCAGCGCTAGGAGAACCTCAAAAATTATTAGATAACTGCGCTAGTCTATTCGACGACCGCGCTGATTTATTAAATCCTGAAGAGTGGTTCCTCCAAGCTGACTACCGCATTAAATCAGATGACAGCCCATTAATTCGCCAGAATTTCGAATTATTAAAAGCCGCGTTGATTGATATCCTCGACGAGGTAACCGAAATAAAAGTATCCCCCGTGGCGCCCGGTGGCAACCCGCAGCAGGGCTTGCAGTTTCTGACGCCCTACGGCTGGGTGCGGCTGCGCGAAATGAGCCTGGGCTACCAGACAATGGTGGTGTGGATTACCGATTTTGCCAGCAAACTATTTATTCGCTACCCGGAAAGTAAAAACCCGCTGGCCGAGCCGGCTATTGTGCTGATTGATGAAATTGATTTGCACCTGCACCCCGAGTGGCAGCGGAAATTAATTGGGTATTTAAGCCGGCTGTTTCCGAATACCCAGTTTATTGCCACGGCGCACAGTCCGCTGGTGGTGCAGGCCGCCGGCGATGCCGGGGCCAACGTGGTGCTGCTGAAGCGGGTGGGCGACCAGACCATTGTGGTGCAGGACCTGGAAGATGTGCGTGGCTGGCGCGTCGACCAGATTCTGAGCAGCGAGCTGTTCGACGCTACCCCGGCCCGCTCGCCCGCCACCGAGGAGAAGCTGGCGCGCCGCCGCACGCTGCTAGCCAAGAAGAAGCTGACCAAGGCCGACAAAGCGGCCCTGGCGCAGCTCAACGCCGAACTGCCGCCCTTGCCCTTTGGCGACACGCCCGAGGTGCAGCAGGCCGACGCTAAAATTCAGGCGCTGCTGCAAAAACTGGGTAAGCAGCCTAAAGCGGCGTAGCGGCTCATGATACGCATCATTAAAAGCGCCCGCCCCCCGGCCCGGCTAGCCACCGCCGGGGCGGCGCACCGCGCCCAACTAGAGCAGGCCTACGATGCCGATGTGGCGGCGGGCCACCCGCCCGGTACCACGTCGCTCGCCGCCGATAGCCGCATCTACGGCAGCGCTGCCGTGAAAAACAAGCTGCAAGCCGACCAGCACGGCAAATGCTGCTACTGCGAGTCGACGCTGCTCGAAACCGGCTTTGGCGATGTGGAGCACTTCCGGCCCAAGGCCGGTTATAAGCAAACGGTGAAAGGGCGTTTGGAGCAGCCCGGCTACTACTGGCTGGCTTACGAGTGGAGTAACTTATACTTCTCCTGTGCCCGCTGCAACCAAGCCCACAAGCGCAATTATTTTCCGCTGGCTGACCCGGCTAGCCGGGCGCATAATCACCACGCGGATATCGGGTTGGAGCAGCCGCAATTACTCGACCTGGCTACCGAGGACCCTCGGTTGCACCTGACGTTTGCGGAGGAGGTGGCACGCCCCCTGACGGAGCGGGGCCGCCAGTGCGTGCTGGCCTACGGGCTCAATAGGCCCGAGCTAGCCCAACGCCGGCGGGAGCATTGGGAAACGGTTGCCATGTATCAGCGCCTGACGCAACTGGACCCAGCGGTGAATACGTCGTCGGAACTGGCAATTATTCTGGCCGATACGCAATACTCCTTGCCCGAATTGCGGGCACTGGTAGCAAACGCTCACACGGTGCTTGCCTCAATGGCACTAGACAAGGCAACGTACGCAGGTATGGTTCAGGCCAACCTATATGCAGCGCTAAACCCCTAGCAATGCCGCGCGCCGCCTTTCCAGTGCCCGCAGCTACTGCACCGCTGCGCTGCCCGCTGGCCCTGCTAGCTGCCGTGTCGCGCAAACAAGCCGAACCCGCGGTAGGGGGAAGCGGCCTTAGCGAGCAGCAAAAAAGCGCCCACCGATACCGGCAGACGCTTGTTTGTTACCCTTAAGCTGGTTTATTCCACGGTGAGGCGGCTGGCCCACTGCTCGCCGCTGAGGGCCGTAGCCTGCACCACGTAGAGGCCCGGCGCCAGGCCGGCCAGCGGCAGCGAGGGGCTGGCCGCCGCCCGGCGGGCCACCCGGCCCAGGCCGTCGATGAGCGTGAGCTGCGTGCCGCTAGGCAGTGCGGGCAGCTTGATGGCCGTAGCCGCCGCGGCTGGGTTTGGGTACAGGGCCAGCGGCGCGGCGGCCACGGCGGCGCGCGTGGCCGTGACGGTGCCACCCAGGCGGGCCACGAAGGGCGTGCCGGTACTAGCCGTAGTAGCTGCCGAAGTGAGGGCCGCGTTGCCAAACAGGCCGTTGCCGTTGAAAATGCCCGCTACCACGGGGGCGCCAGCCGCATCGAGCCCGATGCTGGTGGCCAGTTCGTCGCCGGTGCCGGTGCTTTGCTGCGTCCAGCGCAGGGTGCCGTTGGCCGAGTAGCTGGCCACCAGGGCTTCGATGCCGCTGGTGGCCGTCAGGGTTTTGCCCGGTAGGGTGCCCTGGCCGGCAAAGTGCCCGGCCAGGTAAATGTTGCCGGCCGCATCGGCGGCCACGGCGCGGTAGCCGCCGGCCCGCGTGGCCTGCAAATCGCGCTCCCACACCACGCCGCCCGCCGTGGGCTCCAGCACCGAAACGAAGCCGGTGGAGGCCGTAGTGACCCCGGCCGAGATGGGATTGGCCAGCGAGCCCGCCGGCACCGAGAAGCCTGGCACCACCAGGCGCCCGCCGCTATCGAGGCCGGCGAGGGCAGGAATATCGACGCCCGCGCCGCCCAGGCGCTGGGCCCACAGCGGGGTGCCCTGCGGGTCGTATTTCACCACTAGCGCGTCGTAATCACCCTTGCCCGCGGGCAGCGTGAGGCTGCCGAAGCTGCCCGCCGTGGGCGGCAACGTCCAGACAAAGTACACGTTGCCACCCGGCTCGGCCACCAGGTGGTTGAGCGCCAAGGCAGTCGGCGCACCGGCCAGCACGCGCCCGCCCTGCTGCGCCCACTGCACCACGCCCGCGCCCGATACCTTTACCAGAAACTGGTCGAGGCCGTAGGTGGTAGTGATGGGCGTGGTCAGCTCGATGCTGCCGAACGTGGCGCTCAGGGCGAAGGTGCCGCTGAAGTAGTAGTTGCCGGCCGCATCGCTGGCCAGGCTGGCCGGAATGACGAGGCTGGTCTGGCCCACTTCGCGCAGGTACTGCACCTGGCCCTGCGCGTCGAGCTGGGCCAGCACCAGCGACGCGCTGAAGTTGCTCGTGCTGAAGGTAGTAGCGCCCAGTTGCGCGCCATCGCTGGCTAGCCCCAGCAAGGCTATTTTACCGCTGGCGTCGATGATTACCTTTTGAAACGACTCGTTGCCCGTGCCACCCAACTGCCGGTACCAAAGTAGGTTGCCGCTGGGGCCGTACTTAGCCACAATGCCATCTTGCAGGCCCTGGCTCGTCACGGTCGTGCCGGGGGCCAGGGTGATGGTCTGCGTGAAGGCGCTGGCCAGGTAGGTGTTGCCCGCCGCATCGTGGGCAAAGGAGGGCGCAAAATTGAACGAAGGCGAGATAGGCAGGCCTGCGGCCGAGGTCCAGGAAGGGGTAGTTTGGGCCGCTGCCGACAGCGCCAGTACGCTCAGTAAACCAGTAAAGAGTTTTTGCATAAATAAGGTGAAGAAGAGGGAAAATGCAGTCAAATATAGCCGAGTGTCAAGCGGCTCGCTCGTCGCCCACCGCAAGAATTGTAAAAAACCATGTTGGGCAGCTTGCGGGTCAGCCGCATAGCCCGCCGTTTCGACCCCGTCGCTCTTGGACTAGAGCTGATACTATTGTCAGCCCGGCGCTTTCTTGCGGCTCTTTAGTATGAAGCCCGCCTCCCTGCCCGTATTGCCGCTCGCCGCCTTTCCGGCGCTCGAAGCCGCGCCCGCCCCGCGCCGGCCCTACTACGTGCAGCGCCTCGAAACCCACGCCGTCCGGTTTCCGGGCGTGAGCGCGCCGCACACCCACGACTTTTATTTGCTGCTCTACCTCACGCAGGGCGGCGGCACGCACACCATTGACTTGCAGGCGTATGAGCTGCGGCCGGGCGCGCTGTTCTTCCTGGCGCCGGGGCAGGTGCACGGCTGGGAGCTGAGTGACGATGCGGCCGGCTACATCGTGTTTTTCGAGGCCGGGTTCTACCAGCGGCGCTACCCGGCCGGCCGCTTGCAGAGCTACCCGTTTTTCGACCCCAGCCACCTGCCGGTGCGCTACCTGGCGCCCGCCGATAATGCCTTGGCGCCCCTGCTAGTCCAGCTGTGGGCCGAAACCGGCCCGCCCGCTAGCCCCGACGATGAGGTGGTGGCCGCCTACCTGTTCCTGATTCTGGAGCTGGCCGCCCGGCACTACCCCGGGGCGCCCGCGCCCGGCGCGGCGCTGGGCCGCCAGCAGGTGCGCGCATTCAGTAGCTTGCTTAACCAGCACTTTCGAACCCAGAAAACGGTGGCGTTTTATGCTGACCAGTTGAGTGTTACACCCAACCACCTCACCGCTATTTGCCAGCGCGTGGTGGGGCACCCGGCCCGCGACCTCATCCTGGCCCGGGTCATGGCCGAGGCCCAGCGCCAGCTCCACCATTCGGCCGGTTCTATTGCCCAGCTAGCCCGGGCGCTGGGCTACGACGATGCCTCGTACTTCAGCCGGGCCTTCAAAAAACACGTAGGACTAACCCCCGAGGCCTTCCGGCGGCAGCGTTGATTTGTGCGGTTTTTGCCCGCGCGCGGCTCTGTTGGCGGGCTAGGGGGGCCGGTACCTTTGCCGGGTCATTCAGCGTTTCGTTTCCGCCTACTGCCTTACTGCCATGTCTGCCGCCGCTGCTCCCATCGAATCGTCCACGCTCGCCCTGCTGGCTTTGCGCTGCCCGCGCTGCCACCGGGGTAAGCTGTTTTCGCACCCCGCCACCAGCATTACCAGGTTTATGGACATGCCGGCCGAGTGCCCGGTGTGCAGCCAGACCTACGAGCCCGAGCCGGGCTTCTACTACGGGGCCATGTACATCAGCTTTGGCTTTGCGCTGGCCACGTTTGCGGTAGTAGGCGTGCTGCTCTATTACTTCTTTGGCGACCCGGCTACGTGGGTCTACGTGGTGGTGGTGGCCATCATCACGCTGCTTTCGACACCGCTGGTGTTTCGCTACTCGCGGGCCCTCATGCTGTACTTGTTTGGCGGTGTGCGTTACGATGCTGCGTGGGCCGCGCGGCACGCCCGCTAGCCCGCTGTTTGGCTGTTGAATAGTAACAAGACCCGTTGGCTGGACAGCGGGTCTTTTTTGTGCCCGGTGCTGGTGCTGCGGTAGCGATTAGTTCCTTAGTAGCTTAGCTCAAACTACGTTTGAGTTTAGGTTGAAACGCCGCCCGAAGCTGAAGAACGTAGCAGCCAAATTGGTAAAAATCAGATAACAGCGCCCGCTGTTTATGCGTACTACTTATACAGCCTCACCACGCGCTGCCCAGTATGCATTCCGACGACCAAACTCCCGACGCGGCCGGTGCCGCGCCGCAAGGCCCTTCGCGCCGCTCTTTTCTCAAGCAAACCGGCGGCCTGCTGGGTGTAGCCCTGGCCCCGCCCATTGCCAGCCAGGCCGAAGCCCTGGCCGACAAGCTAGCCCCCACCAGCCCCATTCTCTCGGGCCAGACCAACGTTAGCCTCAACATCAATGGCCAGGCTAAGAACCTGCGTATAGAGCCGCGCACCACGCTGCTCGACGCCCTGCGCGAAAACCTCGACCTCACGGGCACTAAAAAAGGCTGCGACCACGGCCAGTGCGGCGCCTGCACCGTGCACCTCGACGGCAAGCGCGTGAACAGCTGCCTGACCTTGGCCGTGATGGCCCAGGGCAAGCAAATCACCACCATCGAAGGGCTAGCCAAGGGCGAGGAACTACACCCCATGCAGGAGGCATTCCTCAAGCACGACGGCTTTCAGTGCGGCTACTGCACGCCCGGCCAGATTATGTCGGGCGTGGCCTGCGTGAAAGAAGGCCACGCCACCTCCGACGACCAGGCCCGCGAGTGGATGAGCGGCAACATCTGCCGCTGCGGCGCCTACCCCAACATTCTGGCCGCCGTGCGCGAAGTAGCCAGCCGGGCCTAGCTGTAGCGTGGACTCTGCGAGTCCGCGCACGAGCGCAGCGAGTATTGACGCCCGCGCTCTTTTGGAAGTCAGTCTTTTACTTTTCGGCACGACCCTGGCGATGATACTCGCTGCGCTCGTGCGCGGACTCGCAGAGTCCACGCTACTGCATGAACAATTTCGCCTACACCCAGGCCGCTTCTACCAAGGAAGCCACCACGGCCAAGGAAGCCGATAAGCAGGCCGCCTTCATCGGCGGCGGCACCACGCTGCTCGATATTATGAAGTCGAACATCGAGCAGCACACCTTGCTTATTGATATCAATAAGCTCAATTTGACGGGTATCGACAACGCGGCCACCGGCCTGCGCATCGGTACCCTGGAGCGCATGAGCGACGTGGGCGAGCACCCGCAAGTGGTGCAGAACTACCCCGTTATCTCGCAGGCACTGCTGGCCTCGGCCTCGCCGCAACTGCGCAACATGGCCAGCATGGGCGGCAACCTGCTGCAAAAAACGCGCTGCGGCTACTACCGCGATACCGCGTTTCCGTGCAACAAGCGGGTGCCCGGCTCGGGCTGCCCCGCCCAGCAGGGCGACAACCGCAACCTGGCCATCTTCGGCACCAGCCCCAGCTGCATCGCCACCAACGCCTCCGACCTCGCCGTGGCCCTCGTGGCCCTCGAAGCCAAGCTGACGCTGGAGAGTCCGAAGGGCGCCACCCGCACCGTGCCGCTGGCCGATTTCTACAAGCTGCCCGGCAACACGCCGCATATTGAAAACCAGTTGCAGCCCGGCGAGCTGATTACCGCCATCACGGTGCCGGCGGCGGCGCACGCCCGCAAGTCGCACTACCTCAAGGTGCGCGACCGGGCCAGCTACGCCTACGCGCTAGTATCGGCGGCCGTGGGCCTCGATGTGCAGGGCGGCGTAATTCGCTCGGCCCGCGTGGCGCTGGGCGGCGTGGGCACCGTGCCCTGGCGCGTGCCCGCCGTGGAAAAAGCCCTCGTGGGGAAGGCTCCGACGGAAGAAAACTTCCGCGCCGCCGCCGCGCTGGCCGTGCGCGACGCGCAGCCCCGCGAGCACAATAAATTCAAGGTAGAGCTGGCCCAGCGCACGCTGGTGCGGGCCCTGCTGGAGGTCACGGCGTAGGGTGCGGGGCTTGTCCCCGCCCGCCGGTCGTCTCTCTTTCCTTTATAAACTGTCGTTCAATCGACGGGCGGGGGCAAGCCCCGCACCCTACCTCTTATGGATTCCGAACCCCAATTCTTCGACCAGCCCGGCGGCTACGTGGGCAAGCCGCTCGTGCGCGTGGAAGGCCGCGAAAAAGTGACCGGCAAAGCCAAGTATTCGGCCGAGTTTGTGCTGCCTGGCCTCACCTACGGCGTGCTGGCCACCAGCCCCATCGCCAAGGGCAAGATTACGAGCATCGACACCTCGGCCGCGGCCCGCGAGCCGGGCGTTATCGCTGTGCTCACGCACCAGAACCTGCCCAAGCTCGCCAAGACGCCCAATGACCCGCAGGGCAAGAAGGACATCGGCGCGCCGATGGGCTTTTTGCCTCTCACCGGCGACGAGATTTTCTACGCCGCCCAGCCCGTGGCCCTGGTGGTGGCCGATACCATCGAGCACGCCACCCACGCCGCCATGCTGGTGAAGGTGACCTACCAAAAAGGCGAGCCGCTGGCCAATTTCAAGCAGCCCAAAGCCGAGCTTTTCGACCCCGAAAAGGTGCAGGATGGCAAGCAGAAGGGCCATACCCAGCGCGGCGACGCCAAAGCGGCCTTCGCCAGCGCCCCCATTCAGCTTACGGCTACCTATAACCACCCGGTGTATAACCACAACCCGATGGAGCCCGGCTCGACCACGGCCCATTGGGAGGCGCCCGACCGCCTCACCATCTACGAATCGACGCAGGGCGTGACCCGCACGCAGTCGGCCGTGGCGGCCATGACCGGGATGCCCCGCGAGCAGATTCGCGTGATTACCAAGTACCTGGGCGGCGGCTTTGGCTGCAAGGGCGCTACCTGGCCGCACACCATCCTCACGGTGCAGGCCGCCAAGGCCGTGAACCGCCCGGTGAAGCTGATGCTGACCCGCGAGCAGATGTTTACGAGCATGGGCCACCGCGAGGACCAGGAACAGCTGATGCAGCTAGGAGCCACCGCCGACGGTAAGCTGACCTCTTTGGTGCACACCAAAAAGTCCACGACTTCGCCCTGGGACAACTACGCCGAGCCCAACTCCAAGATTGTGGACTTGCTCTACGCCAGCCCAGCCTTCGAAAGCAGCTACGAGCTGGCCCGGGCTAACGTAATGACTAGCACCTTCATGCGCGCGCCGGGCGAGGCGCCGGGCTCGTTCGCCATCGAGTGCTCGATGGACGACCTGGCCTACCGCGTGGGCGTAGACCCTATCGAAATCCGGCTGCGCAACTACGCCGACCACGACTACGGCACCGGCCAGCCCTGGAGCAGCAAGAGCTTGAAACAGTGCTACGCCCGCGGCGCCGAGCTCTTCGGCTGGAGCAAGCGCAACCCCAAGCCCGGCGCCACCCGCGACGGTCGCTACCTCGTGGGCATGGGTATGGCCACCGCCAGCTACCCGGTGCATAACTCGTCGGGCACGGCCCGCGCCCGCCTCTACGCCGACGGCCACGCCGTGGTGCAGGCCGGCGCCACCGACCTCGGCACCGGTACTTACACCGTTATGACGCAGGTAGCCGCCGACTCGCTGGGCCTACCCATCGAGAAAGTACGCTTCGAGCTGGGCGATACGCAGTTGCCCACGGCACCCAACTCGGGCGGCTCGGTGGCGGCGGGCACGGTATCGTCGAGCGTGTACCTGGCTTGCCAGGACGTGTGGCAGAAGCTAATCAAAGCTGCCGTAATCGATAAAAAATCACCACTCTACCGCGCCAAGCCTGAAGACGTGACGGTGGAGAAGGGCCGCCTATTCCTCAAGAAAGACCCCAAGAAAGGTGAGGCCTTCGGCGACCTGATGAAGCGCGGCGAAATGACTGATATTGAGGGTATGGCGCAGGGCAAGTACGGCTCGGGCTACGAAGATGCCGCTGCTGCCAAAAACGCCGACCCCACCAAAAAAGACCAGGCCGGCCAGCACTCCATGCACTCCTTCGGCGCGCACTTTTGCGAAGTGCGGGTTGATATGGACCTAGGTACCATCCGGGTGAGCAAGTGGGTGAGCGTCATCGGCGCCGGCCGCATTCTGAACGCCCAAACCGCCCGCAGCCAGATTATCGGCGGCGCCATCTTTGGCATCGGCTCGGCCCTGATGGAGGAAACCATCCGCGACCAGAATTTCTCGCGCTACACCAACGCCGACCTCGCCGGATACCACGTGCCGGTAAACGCCGACATCCCCGACATGACCGTCGAGTTTGTGGAAGAGCACGACCCCCACATCAACGCGATGGGTGTTAAAGGTATTGGCGAAATCGCGATGGTCGGCGTAGCCGCCGCCGTGGCCAACGCCGTGTACCACGCCACCGGCAAGCGCCTGCGCGACCTGCCCCTCACGCCTGATAAAGTGCTGATGGCCGGGCTGAACAGCTAGCTAAGGTGCTAGCCAGGCCAACCGATTAAAAAAAAGAACGTCATGCTGAGCTTGCCGAAGCATCGCGCTCGCATCGTTAGGGTAGTACCCCTAGCGGCGCGGGCAAGATGCTTCGGCAAGCGCAGCATGACGTTCTTTTGTGCCCATTCACCAGTTCAATACTCCACCAGTTTAGCCATTCCTTAACATGCACAACGACCCCATCGCCACCGTGGGCCTGCTGCTGCTGGCCGCCGGCTCCTCCTCCCGGCTGGCCCGCCCCAAGCAGCTGCTTCAGTACCAGGGCCAGACGCTGCTGCGCCGCGCCGCCGAGGTAGCCACCGCTAGCCCCTGCCGCCCGCTGGTGCTCGTGACCGGCGCCCTGCACGACGAGCTACTGCCCGAAATCGACGGCCTGCCCTTCCACGTGGTGCGCAACGATGCCTGGGCCGATGGCATGGGCGGCAGCATCGCCGCTGGCCTCGCCGACCTTGAAACCGCCGCCGAAGCCGCCAAGGTCGATGCCGTAATCGTGATGCTCTGCGACCAGCCGCTGCTCAGTGAAGAAGTTATTGGCCAGCTCATTGTGCAGTTTCAGGCCACCGGGCAGCCGGTAGTAGCCTCCGCCTACGCCGGCACCCAGGGCGTGCCGGCCCTGTTCAGCCGCGCGGTTTTTCCGCAGCTGCTGGCGCTGCGCGGGGCCAGCGGCGCCCGCGAGCTATTGCAGCAATATGCGCACCTGCCCACCGTAGACTTCCCCGGCGGCGCTACCGACGTCGATACCGAGGCGCAGTACGCAGCGCTGGGGTAGGGCGAAACAAGAATTTTGAAGGCAGCCCGGTGGCTGGCGTTTCAACAGAAGTGGCCAGCCGCCGGGCGCCTTTACTCCGCTAGCTGCCCATAATCAACTCCCGGCTTAGAGTACCCCCCACCAGGTTGCCGGCCGCGATGGCCAGCGCCAGCTGCGGCGGGGCCACGCTGCAATCGCCGGCCGCATACACGCCCGGCACCGTGGTGTGGTAGCTGGCATCGGTACGAATGAGCACCTGCTCCGTGATTTCGCAGCCTAGCTGCGCGGGCAATTCGCTGGCCTGCTGCCACGGCAGGCGGGCGTAGAGCACGGGCAGCGGCCAGGTGCGGCCATCGGCCAGGCGCAGGGCCGTGAGCTGGCCGTCGGTGTGCAATAGCTCGGCTACGGGCGTTTGCACTAGGCCGATGCGGTGGGTTTCCAGCAGCGGGTATACCTCAGGGCCGAAGGTGGCCGGGCCGTTGGTGAAAACAGTGAGCTGGCGCGACCAGTTAAGGAGCATTTTAACCTGATGCCCGACTTCCGGGCCGCTGTTCCAGATACCAGTGGGCAGGTCGGCTACCTCGTAGCCGTGGCAAAAGGGACAATGAATCACCGACTTGCCCCAGCATTCGGCAAAGCCGGGCACGGGCGGCAGCTCGTCGCGCAGGCCGGTGGCCAGCAGCAGCCGGCTGGCCCCAAAAGTGCCGTGCGCCTCGGTAGCTACTTCAAATGAGCCATCGGGAAGCCGGGTGGCGGCAGTGGCCTGGGCTTCGAGCAGTTGCACGGTGGGGTAGGCGGCCACCTGCTGGCGAGCGCGGGCGGCGAGGTCAGCGGGGGCGTCGCCGTCGTGCAGCAGCAGGTTGTGGGCGTGCGGCGTGAAGCGGTTGCGCGGGTGGCGGCCATCGAGCACCAACACTAGGCGCCGGGCGCGGCCCAGGGCCAGCGCCGCGCTCAGGCCGGCGTAGCTGCCGCCGATGATTAGTACGTCAAACATGAGAAGGTAGAAGCTGAGAAGAGACTAGCAGTAGCGCACTTCCGCAAAGATAATACTTTCGAATTATATTTGAAACAATGTTGCATTTTTTGTCTCCGCTGTTGCCGCCCGATTCAACTGCCAGCCATCAGCCCAGCTTGCTGGCTGCTACCTTCGGCCAGCCATTCTCTCTTTTACTCGCTTATGCAGCCTACTGCTACCGCCGCGCCCGCCGTTGAAAAAGACAACAAGCGCATCACCACCGGCTGGACCTTCTACGACTGGGCCAACTCGGTGTACCCGCTCGTTATTACCAGCTCGATTTTTCCGATTTACTGGGGCAGCATTACCAAGGAAATCAACCCCACCGACGTGGTTGATTTTCTGGGCTTTCAGGTGCCGGGCTCGTCGCTGCTGACCTACGCCATCTCGGTGTCGTTTCTCATCATTGCGCTCGTGAGCCCGTTTCTGACCTCGCTGGCCGACTACTCGGGGCGCAAGAAGCTGTTTCTGCAAATCTTCTGCTACATCGGGGCGGCGAGCTGCGCGGGGCTGGCCTATTTTGCCAAGGACACGCTGACGCTGAGCACGTTCATTTTCATCGCGGCCACGGTGGGTTTTAGCGGCAGCATCGTGTTCTATAACTCTTATCTGCCCGAAATCTCCTCTGAGGAGAAATTCGATTCGCTCTCGGCCCGGGGTTTTTCGATGGGCTACATCGGCTCAGTGCTGCTGCTGGTTATCTGCCTGGGCATCATCATGGGGCCGCACATTGCGGGCGGGCCCGAGGGCGTGGCCCTGTTTGGTATGAGCACCGGCACGGCCACGCGGCTCAGCTTTTTGCTCACCGGGCTGTGGTGGGTAGGCTTCGCCCAAATCCCGTTTTTCACGCTGCCACCCGATACCGGCCGCCCCGCCGATGCGCCCGTTTCTGAGGATGGCTGGCTGCTCAACGGCTTCCGCGAGTTGGGCAAGGTCTGGGACCAGCTCAAGCAGCTGCCCAACCTCAAGCGCTTCCTGCTAGCCTACTTCACTTACAACATGGGTGTGCAAACGGTGATGTACGTGGCCACCATCTTCGGCGACAAGGTGTTGGAGCTGGATAGTACTTCGCTCATTGTCACCATCTTGCTGCTGCAAATTGTGGGTATTCTGGGCGCGTGGCTGTTTGCCAAGCTCTCTGACCGCATCGGCAACACGCGGGCGCTGAGCTGGGCCGTGTTCATCTGGATGCTCATCTGCATTGCCGGCTACTACGTGCAGAAGGGCTGGAGCTTCTTCGCGTTGGCCGCCGTCATCGGCCTCACGATGGGTGCGGTGCAAAGCCTCTCGCGCAGCACCTACTCCAAAATTATCCCCGAAAACACACCCAACTCAGCCGCCTTTTTCAGCTTCTTCGACGTGGTCGAGAAGCTGGGAATCGTCATCGGCACGTTGTCATTCGGGCTGATTGGGCAGCTCACCGGCTCCATGCGCAATAGTATCCTCTCGCTCATTGTGTTCTTCATTTTTGGGCTAGGCTTTCTGCTGACCCTGCGCGGCAAAAAGCTGCGCGACGAGCCTACGGACGGTGCGGGCAACGACCTGCTGCCCCCGCCGCCCGCCTCATCTGTCGCCAGCACGCCCGAAACCCGCCGCTAAATCCGCCGAGAAAACCCCGACCTTTATCCCATGATTCACCCTCCCCAACCCAATTTGCAAACTGCGCTTGGCCACGAGCTAAAGCGCGAGCTAGCCATCACACGACGCGTGCTGGAGCGCGCGCCTACCGAGCAATTCGGCTGGCGTCCCCACGCCAAAAGCATGACCCTAGGTACGCTGGCGGGCCACATGGCTAACCTCATCGGCTTCCTGGAAATATCGCTGCAAGGCTCGTCGTTCGACGTGGCGACGGGCAAGCGGGCCGATAACCCCACTACTACCGCCGACGTGCTGGCCCGCTTCGACCTCAACGCCGAAAACCTGCACAAAGCCCTGGCCGACGTGAGCGACGATGCCTTCAACGACATCTGGAGCCTCACGCACGGCGACAAAACCCTGCTCTCCATGCCCCGCACGGCCGTGGTGCGCACCATGGTACTTAACCACCTCATCCATCATCGCGGCCAGCTTAGCGTGTATTTGCGCCTGCTCGACATCGCAGTGCCCGCCATCTATGGCAACTCGGCCGACGAAGGGCCGCAGGGTTAACTTTCCAGTCAATAGCAAAAAGGCCCTCTTTCCGCACGCGGGAAGAGGGCCTTCTCTATGGTGCACGGGGGGTTTACTTGCGCGCAAATACGCGCTTGCCGCCAATCCACGTCTGTTGTACCGGCGCGTTGCGCAGTTGCTCGTTGGGCGCGGTTAGCAGGTCAGTTTTGAGCACCACGAAGTCGGCCAGCATCCCGGGCTTGATTTGACCTTTGCGCTTGTCCTCGAAGGCGGCGTGGGCGGCCCAGGTCGTCATGCCGCGCAGGGCGTCGGGGCGCGAGATGGCGTTGCGCATCTGGAAGCCGCCGGCGGGGTAGTTTTTGGCATCTTGCCGGGCCACGGCGGCGTGGTAGCCGTAGAGCGGGTTGATGTCCTCGACCGGAAAATCAGAGCCTAGCGCTACCTGGCCGTACTGCTTTAGTAAGTCCTGGTAGGCGTAGGCAGTGGGTAAGCGCCTGGCCCCCAGCCGCTCGCCGGCCCAGTACATATCGGAAGTGGCGTGGGTGGGCTGCACCGAGGGCACAATGTGGTATTTGCCAAATTTCGGCATATCGGCCGCGCTCACCACCTGGGCGTGCTCGATGCGCCAGCGGCGGTCGGGCTGGCCCGCCAGCGCTGCGCCATACATGTCGAGCAGCAGCCGGTTGCTGGAGTCGCCGATGGCGTGGGTATTCATCTGAAACTTAGTGGCCGCCAGCTCCTTGGCCAGGGCCCGGTAGTATTCCGGGTGTTGCAGCAAAAAGCCCTTTTCGGCGGGCCGGTCGGAGTAGGGGGCTAACAACGAGGCCCCCCGCGAGCCCAACGCCCCATCGGCGTAGACTTTGAAGGAGGAAATAGTGAGGTTGTCGCTGAAAAACGGGCCTTTGGGTAGATAATACGCCTTGTTTGCGGGCGTGGGGTTGAGCATGGTGTAGAGGCGCAGGTGCAGCTTGCCGGCCTTTTGCAGCGCGGCCATGCGCTCGATGTCCTCGCGGTCCAGTCCCGCATCGGCGAGGCTGGTGAGGCCCACGGCCAGGCAGTTTTGCTGGCCTTGCAGCAGGGCCGCGTCGGCCTCGGCGGGGCTGGGCTCGGGGATTTTGGCGGCCACGAGCTTCACGGCATTATCCACGAGCAGGCCGGTGAGGCGGCCCTGCGCATCGCGGCCAATTACGCCGCCGCTGATGGGCGTGCCGGCCGTAACGCCCGCCAAATCCAGCGCCTTTTGGTTGACCAGCGCGGCGTGGCCATCGACCCGAATAATGAAAACCGGCACGCTGGGAAACAGCGCGTCGAGCGTGTCCTTGGTCGGGAAGCGCTGGCCGGGCCAGTCGTTCTGGTCCCAGCCGCGGCCGGTGAGCCAGCCCGCGCCCGGCTGCTGCTGGCGGTGCTGGGTGAGGCGGCCCACCGTTTCAGCCCACGAGTTGGACCCCACCAAATTGGCCGAGCGCAGCCCCAGCGAGTAGCGGTAGAAGTGGCAGTGCGCGTCGTAAAAGCCAGGGTATATAAATTGGCCACCCGCGTCCACCGTCTGGCTAGCCTGGTAGCGCTGCTGCAAGTCTGCCGTTTTGCCTACCGCCACAAAGTGCCCGCCGCGCACTGCAAAGGCTTCCGCCTTGCTAAAAGTCGAATCTACGGTGTACACCGTGGCATTGGTAACCAGCAAGTCGACAGCCTCCCGCGGCGGCTGGCAGCTGGCCAAACCTACCAAAACCCCCACGGCCAGGGTACTCCCAAGTTTATAAACAAGCTGCATGGTACAAAACGGTACGCAAAGTTCACAGGCGAACCGAGCGAACAAAGCTAAGCCCGTTCTCACAAGAAAACGGGCCAGCCAGCACCCCCAAAAAACGTCAAAAAAGCAGTCAGCCCGCGCAGCGGGCGTATCCCCGAAATCCGTTGAATCCGTTAAATCTGCGGTTCTACTCGAATTTCATGTGCTTCACCGACTCGCCCGAGTTCTTCAGCTCCAGCAGCGAGTCAATGCCGATTTCCAGGTGGCGCTTCACAAAATCGGTCGTCACCTTCGAGTCCGACTCGGCCGTTTTCACGCCCTCGGGCGTCATCGGGTTGTCGCTCACGAGCAGCAGCGCGCCGTGCGGAATGTCGTTCATGAAGCCGCACACGAAGATGGTGGCCGTTTCCATGTCCACGGCCAGGGCGCGCACGCGCTTGAGGTAGTCTTTAAACTCCTGGTCGTGCTCCCACACGCGGCGGTTGGTGGTGTACACGGTGCCGGTGTAGTAATCGAGCTCGTGCTTTTTAATCATGGAAGACACAGCGCGCTGCAAGCGGAAGGAGGGCAGCGCCGGAATCTCCTTGGGCAAATAATCATCGGAAGTACCGTCGCCGCGGATGGCCGCGATGGGCAGCACGAGGTCGCCGAGCTTGGTTTTCTTCAAGCCACCGCACTTGCCCAGAAACAGGGCCGCCTTGGGCTTGATGGCCGACAGCAAATCCATGACGGTGGCCGCCATCGGCGAGCCCATGCCGAAGTTGATGATGGTGATGCCGCCCGAGGTGGCCGACTGCATCGGCTTGTCTTTGCCGCGCACCTCTACGCCGAATTGCTCGGCAAACATGTACACGTAGTTGCTGAAGTTGGTGAGCAGGATGTACTGCCCAAACTCGTTCAGGGCCACGCCCGTGTAGCGCGGCAGCCAGTTATTGACGATGTCTTCTTTGGTCTTCATGGGTGTTTAGGTTTAGTTGTTAACAGCTGGTTAGCAGTTGTCAGGGGGCCGGTTATTGTCATTTACTGACAACTAACACTGCGCAGCTGACAACTGAGAAAATGAAAAAAGCCGCCCACCCGGGAGGGTACGGCGGCGCGGCGGGCACGAAACCCGGGCGAAATGCGACTGCCAAACCCATACCTTTGGAGGTGATGCAAGCGTTGGACCTGCCGCCTTTCGACCACAAAATTAGGCAAAATTCTGCAAACATCCCCGAAATCTGGGATGAGCTGCGCCGCAAGTACGTGGTGCTGACCCCCGAAGAGTGGGTGCGGCAGCACGTGGCGCAGTACCTTATGCGCCACTTGGGCTACCCCCGCGGCCTGCTCAGCCTGGAGCGCGGCCACCGCTACAACCAGCGCCAGAAGCGCACCGACCTCGTGGCGCTGGGCCCCGCTGGCCGCCCGCTGCTGCTGGTAGAGTGCAAGCGACCCACGGTGGCCATTACGCCGGCCGTGGCCCAGCAGGCCGCCACCTACAACCAAACCATGCGGGCGCCGCTGCTGCTGCTCAGCAACGGCCTGGTGCACTACTGCTGGCGCGTCGATTTTGCGGCCGGCACGAATGAGCGCCTAGCCGACATCCCGACCTACGCCGAGGCTAGCCAGCTGGCTGGCTAGGGTGGGCGCTACACGTTGACGCGCGCTACCACGGCCGCGTGCGTCGTAGCATCCCAACCCTTAAACTCGATGTAGCGCACGTTGGGCACCCAAAACGTGCCGCCCTCGATGCGCAGGTACACGCGGGTGAGGGCGATTTGCCGGTTGTTAATTACCGTGAACACGTGAAATGCCTTATCCAGGCCCGAGCGCATGAGGTAAAACGGTACCTTGTTGTAGGCCGCGAATTTCAATACGTATTTCTCGGGGCCGACTTTCTCGGCGCTCAGGCCGTAAGCAAATTTGCGCTGGATGTAGTTCAGGTCCTTGCGCTGGCCCTGCTCGTCGTAGCGCAGCCAGAACACGTTTATCGGCTCCTCCTCATCGACTTTGCCCGCGCTGTTCACATTAAGCTGGTAGATGATGGTGTTGGTGTTTGGGTCGCGCTGGAGGTAGAACAGCTGGTTGGGCACCCCGGCCGGCACCGGGAAGTTGAGCATCGGCTGGCTGGCCTGCGTCGGCGCGTTGGCCTGCGGCGAAGGGGCTAGCCAAGGCAGCAGCGCCAGTAAAAATGAGAGAATTGACATTGGTTGCGAAGCGGGGACAGTGTACCCCCGGCTAGCCTCTTTTGTTTTGAGCAGCACGAAAAAGCCCGCCGGACGAGTGTCCAGCGGGCTTTTCTAGGTAGCGTGGACTCTGCGAGTCCGCGCGTGGTAACGATTGGTAATGACGCAACGCGCGGACTCGCAGAGTCCACGCTACAGTACTATACGGCGGCGCCTTCCAGCACCGATTCTACGTCCACGAGGGGCAGGTTCCAGGCTTCGGCTACGCCTTTGTAGACTACCTCGCCGTGCACTACGTTGAGGCCGAGGCGCAGGGCCTCGTCGCGGCGGCAGGCTTCCTGCCAGCCCAGGTTGGCTAGCTTCACGGCGTAGGGCAGGGTGGCGTTGGTGAGGGCGAGCGTGCTGGTGTAGGGCACGGCGCCGGGCATGTTGGCTACGCAGTAGTGCACCACGTCGTCGATGATGAAGGTCGGGTTTTCGTGGGTCGTGGGCTTGCAGGTTTCGATGCAGCCGCCCTGGTCCACGGCCACGTCCACGAGCACGGTGCCGGGGCGCATG
>Ga0160428_1000839_pt1 | contig 28524 bp, 29 predicted proteins | sample SolpanmetagenomM_FD_108198 | JGI IMG/M metagenome (GOLD analysis project Ga0160428, IMG submission 108198) | Solar panel surface microbial communities from Lawrence Berkeley National Laboratory, California, USA - M | ecosystem: Engineered > Built environment > Solar panel > Unclassified ... | reverse complement strand
GTCCCCCTGGCTCCGCGTCCGGCCCACGAAGCCTCCGGTCCCGTTGGTACGTCGCCTCGCGCGCCCCTACGTCCCGTTCGACGACGCGTACGAGATCGTGGTGACCGACTAAGGATCCAGGCCCGAAGTGAATCCACTTAAAATGACGTTCGTCACTAACCCCTACTCCCAGTGCAACGCGACCGGCTTCGCGATCGCCGGGCTCTCGTTCTGCCTGCTTGGCATCGATGGGCCAGGGGGAACGTGGCTGGAGAGGCACGCTCTGTTCGTCATGACGCTGGGCTTGGGTCTGCTCCTTTCGGCCCTGTACGTTCGGAGCGTCGTCGATCCGGAGAAGCGGTCTCTCTCCGTGATCGTCGGCGTTTGGCCCCTGAAGTTCGTTCGACCTTTGGACGTCGAGTCGGTGGACGACGTTTTCATCGACGTCGGAGGCGTTCGCACGTCCGTAAGCTACAAGACCTACGTTCGCTGGATCTCCTCTCGTGGAACGAGACGCCGGACTCTTCTGACCGCGACCGGACCCGAGGCGGTCAAGACCGGCGTCCAGGTTGCCCAAGCGATTGGAGTCCCCGTGACGACCAGCGAAGCCTTCCAGCGCGGGGCGGGTGAGGAAAGCCGGAAGCTCGTGGTGGAGTCGAAGTCGGTCACGTAGGATTCGATGCGCGGCGACTCGCCGGAGAAAACCGGGTTGCACCAAGCGAGTCCACCAGTAGGCGAAGGGGCGAGGACGAAGGGAACTTGACTCCGTTCGCTCGCGCTCTGAGAACACGATGACGCCCCTCTACACTCAAACCTTCGGTTACGACCTCACCCTTCACGATGCGAAGGTGACCGCCGTGGACACGCGCCGGTCTGACGGAGAGCTCGTCGGGACGGCGATCTTCCGTCTCTACGATCGGGCGGTCGGCGACGACTCGGAACGGGCCTTCGAGTACGTCGTGGCGTTCCACGGGGTTTCGGGAGGCTTCACGGCCCTTGAACGCGGGATGGATATCAACGATTCGACCTTGACCCAGGAAGGAGAAACGTTCCGGCTGGAACTCATGGCCGCGCCCAAGTGGGAGGAGATTTCGTTCTCGTTCCATCGCCTCACGGAAAAATCGCTGGAACCGACGACCTAGGCTCGACCGATCTCGAAGCCATAGTAGAGCGAGCGATGGAGAAGACCGGCACCTACGGCGAGTTCATGAGGCTTCGGTACACCATCGCCGATTGGATCCTGCTCGCAGTCGAGGACGTCGCCTTCTGCGCCATCTTCGCCGGTCTGCTCATCGTCGGTTTCGTTCTCCTGAGGGAGACTCTTATCGGCTTGGGTTGGTGGCGGGAAGATAAAAGGGGATTGAAGCTCGCGATGGCGCTGTCGTTCGCCCTCGCCCAAGTTTACGTCGCCTACGTCTTCGTGACGGAGCTCTTGCCCGAAGACGGGTTTTCGCTCGAACCGGACTCCGCCGTCCGAAAGCGCTAGTGGGTGATTGGCCGATACCGTCTCGCTTCGTAACGATCGTTGTTCTGGCGTCCGCAGACCGCTCGAACGGATAGTTGGCTCCCCTGACGCAGACGAACGGCCCGGCGGGCCTGTAGAACCGGCCACCGGGAAAAGGAAGACCGAAGTACGATGCCCGAACTGCATGACGCCGCCGCCCAACGCCTGATCGAAGGCGACTACCTCGAATCTTCAGACGCCGCCGAGTTCTTCCGGAAGAATCCGCGTCCCGAGGATCTGGAAGTCTTCATCGCGGCTTTCGCAGCACGGTCCGAACTCGTTCTCCGGCTTGATATCGTCGATCTGATCGGCCTCCTCGACTCCCCGGAGGTCTGCGGACACCTGATGGGTATCGCAAAAAGCCGAGCCCACTACCTCGTCCGCTATTTCGCGATCCGGAACCTGATCGAGTTGGATTGCGAGGGTTGGAAGCCGGAGTCGGCGCGCAAGCTCAACACGGACTTCTACGCCTCGCTCCTCGCGTACGAGCGGTACCTAAGCGACGAGATCGACCTCGACGAGCTTCACGCGACCGCCCGCCGCCGGGGTTGGTGGAACGGCGACCATTGGGGGTGGCTCACCCACATCAAGCCATCACCTGAGGACGAGGACGAGTCGGACGAACCTGAACCCTGATGGCGGTGGATAGCACGTGTCATCCCATCCTTGTGGGGCCTCTGTCATACTGTCTTTGCCCTGTAGATCCCGCAAGGTTGGTCATGGAAGCAGTAGAAGCGGAAACGAGACGAGCCGCTCCGCACGGGGTTTGGAGAGCTATTCTCGTAACCGCCTGCCTGTTGGCCGGCGGTTGCACCCACCGGCGCGTCGTGGCCCCTAGCACGACCACGAGTCGGGTGTCCGTGCTCTGGAACGGTTACGTGGTGCCCGTGCCGTCCACTTGGGGATACGGGCTGACCAAAGGCGGACAACTCGCTCTCTACCCCTTGGCCGAGCCTCAAGAAGGGAGTCTGTATTTCGCGCCACCCTCGGTGCGCTCGTCGATCGCGCCTAAAATGGGGCTGGACGCTCTGGACCCAGGGCGTATCCGTCGCGAAAAGACGCCGAACAACCTGGAGTGGGTCGTGGAGAGAGTGAAGCACGACGATGAACAGAGGGCGCGGGGCTACGTGAGCGACGGCAAGCGGATCATCGACTTCAGAAGCCGGGTGAAGGACGCCGCTAAGGGAGCTGATAATTACACCGGCGACATCTACATGATCACGCGGCTCATCACGCGCCACGTACCGGGTTTCAAGCGTCCGCGACGCCTTGTCGAACTCCGTCGAATCCAAGGTGGCAAGTACATCGAGAAAGACGTCGACTGACTCTCACTCTAGAGTGGGACAAACGGATGCCTAGAGTAGATTAAGCCGGTGGAAGCCCGCTTCAGGCCGTTCTTGGTGGCGACGGTCACGGTCGTTGTCGCAGGGGTCGGATATTCGAGACCAAGGGAGCACAATCACGTTCCGAAGGAAGGCTACGTGCCCGACGCGACGACGGCGACGGCCATCGCGCCGCCGTGCTCGTTCCCGTGTACGGAAAGGAGACCGTGGAGGGGGAAAGCCCCTTCAAAGTCAGCTTGGCGCGCGACGTGTGGACCGTGGAAGGAGTTCCGCACCTGGGGTCTCCGGGCTCCTTCTGCATCGGCGGAACGGCCCTCGTTCGGATCTCCAAGAAGACGGGCGCGATCCTGCGGATGACGCACGGGCTGTAAAGTCGAGCGTCCGGGTATGACGGGAATCGTCCGGCCTTCGGTCGTCGTGCATGGTTCCTCTCCTCTGCTCCGCCCGAAGTCTCCGACCGAATCGAAATGATCCTCGATCCCCGCACCCCCCGCCGCTCCGCTTCGCCGCTCGTGCGCCGCGCCTCGTTGATCGCCGCCCTCGCCCTTTCGATACCCATCGCCCTGGGTACTTCGCAGAAGGCGAGCGAGCCCATGCCGCAACTCACCAACGGAGTTCCGCAGCAAATTCTGCTGCGCTGTAAAGTCGTCCAGACCGATCAAGCGGGACGCAAATCCTTCGGGTCCTTCGCGAAGGACCCGACGCCGAAGGCGGCGAAGGTCCTCACCGAACCGGTGATCCGGACGCTCTCTGGGTTAGATGGGACGATTACCGCGGAGTGCGGCGACCTGAACTCGGGCGCTCGTCTCCTACCCACCCTCCGCAAGGACGGTCGCATCCGCTTGGACGTGACGGGCTTCGTCTACGATCGTGGCGTCGGGATGCCGCGCAGCTCATTGGGGACCCAGCCCCCGACCCGTAAGACCTTCAAGGCCCACGCCGACGTAAAGCCGGACGAGTGGGTGCGCTTCTGGATGACCGATCGGGACGGCAAGTACCGGGGCTACCAGATGCTCGTCCAGGTCGTGCGCGTTCCTGAAGGCGGATAGCGCCTCAGCCGCCGAGGCGCTCCAGCTCCTCACAGGCCCACTCGCTCAGGGTGGCCGCCGACTGGCCCGCGAGGGGGTTCTCGCCCTCGGGACGGGCGTCCGGGTCGAGGCCGGAGGCGCGGCGGATGAGGCCCGCCTCGGCGGGCGAGCGCTGGTGACGCAGGGCGGTCCGGCGCTCGCCGTTGGCGGCGAGGAGGCACTGGGCCACCCGCGTCCGGCCCTCGCAGGCCAAGGCGACGGCGGTGTAGTCGAGCGTGATCTGGTTGAAGCGCGCCATCCCCTCCCGCAGGGTTCGGGAGAGACCCTGGCCGAGCATCCGGAGTCCCTCGGCGCGCTCGCCGTGGGCGTAGAGGGCGAGTCCCAAAGGTCCCGGAACGACGGCGCCCACACCCGGGTAGCTCTCCGCAAGCTGCAGGGAGGCGCGCCCGTAGGGGATCGCCTCCGCCCAGCGGCCCAGGGTGGTGTACAGGAAGCAGAGGTTGCCGATGGAAGAGCCGAGCATCAGGGTCGCGATCTCATCCGTGCGCCCTTCGGCCCGCGCGGCAGCGGATTCGTAGAGGGCGATAGCAGGGTCGAACTCCTCCTGATGCCAGTGCACGCCCGCCCGACCGATGCCCGCTCGGGCGGCGTCGTCCAAGCGCCCCTGGGCCGTGAGGACCTGGATCGCGCGGTCGAGGGTCCGTTCCGCGCCCGCGTAGTCGCGCTGCTCGAACAGCATGAAGCCTTTCATGCTCAACACCCGGCCGTGAAGCAGCTCGTCGGGCGAGGTGGCTCCCAGGACGAAGTCGCTCCAGAAATGGCCGACCTCGTACTGGGCGGACCAGCTCGCGGTCGTTCCCGCGAGGGCGGCGATCTGGATGCGCTCGGGGGAGGTTCCTTGGGTGTGCTCCAGGGCGAAGGTCAGCAGGCCGAGCATCGTCCGGGGGTGGGCGAGGGCGTGGGTGATCGTGCACTCGCGGGCGAGCAGGGCCAGGGCTTCGGGGCGGCCTTCGGCAAGGTTCGACTCGAACAGCCGCGCGAGAAGGTGGAGTTCGCTGCGCTTGCGGAGCCCTTCGGGCGGGGGCACCGGCTCGAAGCCGCCGCTCCGGATCTCGCGGACGACGCGCCGAAGCTCCATCGGCATCTCGACCCCCAGCTCCTCGCGGAAGGTGCGGCGGGCGGCGAGGGCCAGCTCGGCGGCGCGTTCGCGGCCACGGAGCTGGAGTTCCAGACGCATCGCGTTCTGCAGTCCTTGGGCGTGGTGGGGAACGCGGGCGAGAAGCTCGTGCCAGACGGTGAGGGCCGCTTCGGGGTCGCCGGTCGCCTCGTGGGCGGGCGCCAACTCGGCTCCCAGCTCGTTCGCGACGTGGTCCGCCTGGGTTCGCTCAGGCTGGAGCCACTCGCCTTCCCAGCCGTCGAGCAAAGGGCGCCGCCGCAGACTCCACTCTTCGGCGAGGGCGGCGACCCCTTCGGACTGTCGAGCGGCCAGCAGGTAGATGCGGTGGAGCCGGTCGGCCCGGTCGAGATCGGTTTCGACGCCTTTCGGATCAAGACGCATCCCCTCGCCTTCGAGGAACAGCGGGGCGTTCCCGGGCAATGCCTTGCGGACCCGCTGGAGGGCTTTACGGAAGTTCGTCCGCGCGCTGACCGCCTCGTGCTCCGGCCACAGGGCGGCGGCGACGGCGTCGCGCTGGACCGTCCGCCCGCGCGCGAGCGCGAGGTAGGCCACCACCGCAGCGGCGCTTCGGGCCTCGAAAAGCACCGGCACTCCCCCTGCCCGCGTGGCGAACGGCCCCAGAACATCGATGTCGAGTATCGCTTTCGCCCCTTCCGAGAGTATTCCACGCTTCTCGTCACGCCCTTGTCCTACAAAGGGGATATCGTGAAAACGTCCTTGAAGGGGAAGGTTGGGCGTCGGCAAGAAGGCCGCCGACTTTCGCTACTTCAGAGTCTTGCGCCATTCGGCGTCGAGCTGGTCGAGCGTCCGGCCGGTGTAGTCCTTGAACAGGCTCTCCTTATAGGCCCGCTCCTTGAAGGCGCGGTTGAGCTTGGGCACGAGGTTGAGATCGTAGTGCGTGCTCACGTAGTAGAGGAACGCGCCCGTCGTCTGGTAGCTGTCGCGGGCCTTGGCCTTCTCGGGGTTCGGGCGGGGGCGCTTGGCGAGGGGCTCCCAGTTAAACCAGCGCACCCAGTCGGCGATGCCCTCGACGAGCCAGACCGGGTCGTAGGTCGGATAGCTCTGGACGACGTGCACCATCTCGTGGGCGACCATCCCGAGGTCGTTGGGATGGGTGAGGGCGTACTCGGCGGAGACGGAGATCCGCGCGCCGCCGTTCGGGCCGCCGAAGCCCGAATTGCCGGTGGCGGCGACGCCCTTGTAGGCGTAGGTCACGACGATCTGCACGTCCTTCGCTACCGGGTCGTTCTCCATACGCAAGGCGCGGATGATGACCGGATAGCTTTCGCGGCCTACCCGCTCATACGTCTTGGCAAGCTCGGTCAGCTTGGCCTTGGTCGCCTCGTCGAGATTCGCGGGCGCACCCTGGGAAAGGTCGACGGTCGCCACGACCTTCGGCACAGAGATCGTTTGGGCCAGGAAGAACGCGAGCATAGGCAGCGACATAGACCAATGGTACACCCTTTGCCCGGTCGCCGGAAGTCTCCGCCGCAAGCGAGAAAGGACCGGATCGAAGGTCGCCGCGCCTCTCGTCCTTGGGGCATCCGGGCGTCTTGGGTCTTGGGTCTTGGGTCTTGGGCACGGTGACGGGGACGACCTGAGCCTCCACGGTCCGTCTTGGAACCTGGCTAGGGCCATCGTCCGTCCTCACGCTCGGGACGGTTCAGGTGGAGGGACCCTCGAAGGCGGTGCCGTTCGCGAGCGCGCCTAAGAGCGACCGCAGGCTCGGGAAGCGCAACTCGAACTCGCCCGAGCCGATATCGACCCAGTTGACGATCGCCCACTCCCCGTTCGTCAGGTCGATGGCGAACGCTTCTCCGGCGCCATCCCCCCCGACCGCGAGAAGAGGGCTTCCCCTTTCCTTCAAGCCGTGGATCTCATTCCGCGTGACAACCTCCTCGCACGAGAAGAAGACGACGAAGGCTTCGTCGTCCTCTTCTCCGACCGCGCACTCGAACCCATCGTGCTGACGGATCGCGGCCTCGTACTCCGGAGGCAACGGGGATCCGGCGTATTCGAGGAGTCTTCGAAGCGCCTCCGGGGCAGGGGGGCCGGCGGGTGGACCGGCGGGCGGTTCGTACAGGCTGGTCTCGACGTCCGCGATGATGAACGGCGTTGGCATGGACGCTAGTGTTCCAGATCCTTTTGTAGCCGGTTCCAGCGCTTGGCGTGCCCCGAGCGAGTCGGTCCCGAGAGGCTCTTCTTCGTTCCCCAAACCGTTGCGTAAGGCAGGGAAGACCACTCTCTTGGACGAAGAGGGTTTCTCCGAGATCGGTTCTCGCTGAACGACCGGGTTGGAAGCGAAAAGCCCACCCGCGATCCCTCGCGGGCCTTGGGTCTCTAGAAAGGTTGGGCCGGTGACGAAACGCAAGAGCGATCGTGCCGATTCCCAAAAGGGGCTTTGAGGCGCCGGAGCCCTTTTTAGCGTAGCTGGGAAATTCTTCAGGACTACTGCGGAAGGTCCCTCGCGGTTCGCTCCCGCGCTCGCCGCGCCCTCAGAAGTCGTACTTGGCGATGTTCGACTTGTCGAAGGTCAGGATCGGACCGCCGATGATCTCCATCTTGTCGGAGAACTTCCGCTTGCCGTAGGGCGGGACATCGATCTCCTTCCCGGCGGCGGGCTTGGTCTCGCCCTTCTTGATCGTCATGCCCAGGTAGGCAGCGATAAATCCTTCGTCTTTGGGCGACCAGAGCTGGAACGATGTCACCGTGCCGCTCTCGACGTACTTCTTGAGCTGGCTCGGAGTGCTCAGGCCGGTGAGTTGGATAGGCTTCTTCGCGCGGTCGAGCACTTGTGCGCTCGAGGCGAGGCCAACGCTGGTGGGCGAGACGATGCCCTTGAGGTTCGGGTATTTCGCGAGGAGCCCTTCGCACTCGGCGGTGCTCTTCTGGGGCTCGTCGTCGCCGTAGACGGTGGCGACGAGCTTCATCTTCGAGTACTTCGAATCGGCCAAGGTCGCCTGCATCCCCTTGATCCAGGCGTTCTGGTTGGGCGCGTCGGGCGTGGCGCTGAGGATGGCGAAGTCGCCCTCGTTCCCCATCAGCTTGGCGAGAAGCTCAAGCTGGCTCGGTCCGATCTTCGTGAAGTCGGCGGGCAAGACGGCGGCGTCGCGGTGGGAGGGATCGTCCACGTCGGCATCGACGGTGACGACGACGATGCCGCGCGAGCGAGCTTGGTCGAGGACGAGGTTCAGGGCGTCCGGGCTGTTGGGCGAGATCGCGATCACGTCGACGCCGCGCTGGATCTGGTCCTTGACGATGGAGATCTGCGAGGTCGCCTCGGCGGTGGCGGGCGCGACCGTCGTGTAGTCGATGGTGAACTTCGTGGCCGCCTCCTTGAAGCCCCTGTCCACCTCATCGAAGTAGGGATTGCCTGTGTTCTTGGGGATATAGACCACCTTCAGCCGCCCGGTCTGGCCAGCGGTCGGGGTACCGCTGGCAGACGAGCCGCCCTTGCCGCAACCGAAGGCGAGAAGGGCGACGAGAAGGAGCGCGGCGGTGCGTTTCATAGGCTTGGCGTTCGAGGGTCGGAAGACCGTTCCGGCTATTGTAGCCTTCCCCGCGACCGTAAGTCTCAGCCGCCGATCTGGCTCATGCCGCGCCCATGGGCACGCTGACCCTCGTGCAGGTAGTGGCGCGCGGGCTTTCGGGCGACGACGTGGCGAAACAGGTTCCGCAGGTCCTCGTCGGTCGCCCCCTCGCGGATCGGGGTGCGCAGGTCGAGTTCGCCGTCGCTCAGGAGGCAAGGGCGCAGATGGCCGTCGTGGGTGAGGCGCAGACGATTGCAGCCCGCACACAGGTCGTCCGAGATCTGGGAGATAAAGCCGACGGTACCGGGGGCGCCCGGAAGGCGGAAGGAGCGGGCGGGGCCGTTCGTGCGGACCTCTGCGCTCTCGAGCGGGCCGTGGACCGCCTCGATGCGGGCACGGATCTCGTCGACCCCGACCGCCATGCGGCGCATCTGGGCGTCGCCGAGCATCGAGCCGGGAGCTTGGCGGATTTGCAGCAGACCCGCGCTCCCGTGGGCGTTGAAGGCGGGAAGGGAAGGGCCTTCGTCCAGGCTCCAACGTAGGGGCATCAGTTCGATAAAGCGGACGTGGACGGGCGCGCGCTGGGTCCAGGCGGCGAAGTCGGCGGCCTCGTCGTCGTTTACGCCGCGCATCGCGACGGCGTTGACCTTGACCGGCCCGAGGCCCGCGTCCATCGCCTCGCGGATGCCTTCCATGACGGTCGTGAGCGAGCCCCTGCGCGCGATCGCGACGAACCGGTCCTCGCGCAGGGTGTCGAGACTGACGTTCACCCGCGTGACGCCCGCCTCTTTCAGCGTGCGGGCCTGCTCCGCGAGAAGGTGGCCGTTCGTGGTGATCGAGACGTCCTCCATCCCCGACTTGCGGGCGGCGCGGGCGATGTCGGCGAGCCCTTTGTTCAAAAGCGGCTCGCCGCCGGTCAGGCGCAGCTTGCGCATCCCGAGCGAGGCGGCCACCCGCACGAGGCGCGCCGTCTCATCGGCCCGAAGGTACTCGTCCTTCGGAAGCGCGGGGAATCCTTCCTCGGGCATGCAGTAGACGCACCGAAAGTTGCACCGGTCCGTCACCGACACCCGCAGGTAGTCGATGCGGCGGCCGAGGGGATCGATCAGGACGTCGGGCGTCAGGACGTTGGGCATGGGGTCGTCAGGTCTTCAGGCACGGGGCCTTCCGTCCTGTTCCTCGCCCTCGGAGGAGAGAGGGGGTGTATCGCTACTACGCGCAAAGTCCGACTTTCCTCCGCGTTTCTCGACTAATTCCACCCGCTCGATGGTCATGGCCATGTCGAGCTGCTTGAGCATGTCGTACAGGGTGAGGGCGGCGACAGCGGCGGCGGTGAGGGCTTCCATCTCGACGCCCGTCTTGCCCGAGGTCTTCACCGTGGTCGTTATCGCGATCCCTTCGTCCTTGACCTCGAACGCCGTCCCGATATGCTCCAAGCCGAGCGGGTGGCAATAGGGGATGATGTCCGGCGTGTTCTTCGCGGCGAGGATCGCCGCGACCTTCGCGACGGGCAGGGGATCGCCCTTCGGGACGGTCCCGCTCCGGATCGCGGCGATGGTGTCGGGGGCCGCGCGCAGGAACGCCCGCGCGGTCGCGGTGCGGACGGTCGGGGCCTTATCCGAGACGTCCCACACGGGCGGCCTCCTTGTCCTGGGTTTCGTCCGGAGCGTGGAGCGGGGTCATGCGTCCTTTAAGATGACCGCCTGGCCGACCTTTTCGCACGGCCAAGATCTCCGCGACGATCGCGAGGGCGATCTCGTCCGGCCCTTCCGCCCCGAGGTTGAGCCCGACCGGGGCATGGAGATGGCCGCCGTCGATGCCGAGTTCGTCCAGAAGCCGATGGGTCCGGTGGATCGGCCCCAGGACGCCGACGTAAGGCAGGTCCTTCGGAAGCCAGCGCAGGATGTCGGCGTCGTGGTTGAACGAGTGGGTCATCAGGACCACCGCCGCCCCGTCCTCGATCTCAACCGCCTTCGACGGCGGCGCGACGACCACCCGCGCGCCGGGAAAGCGGCCCGCCTGAGCGTAGGCGGCGCGACCGTCGACGACGGTGACGGACCACCCGAGGTCGCCCGCGATCCGGACCAGCGGCACCGCGTCGTGTCCCGCACCGAACAGGACGAGGGCGGGCGGCGGGGTCAGCTCTTCGACGAGGATCGCCCCATCCTTCGGTTTCGCGTCCTCCGTCCAGCTTCCGTCCGCGAAGGTCGCCAAACGGGCGGGGTAGCGCTCGGCGACCACGCGCTCAAGGACGGCGAGCGAGCCGCCGTCCGGGGGAAGCCGTTGCATCAGCACGTCCACCGCGCCGTTGCAGCCCAGGCCGAAGCCGAGGAGGATGTCGTCGGGCGCGCTCGCGTCGTAGGTGACGACCACGGGGCCATCCGTCGTCCGGTCGAAGGCGGTCTGGACGAGGTCCGACTCGATACAGCCGCCGCTGATCGATCCGGCGATCCAGCCTTCGCGGGTGAGGAGCATCCGGGCGCCGGGACGGCGGTAGACGGAGCCTCGGGTGGCGACCACGGTCGCCAGGACGGCCTCCGTTTCGGGGGGCAGGGCGCGCCAAGCGCGGACCAGATCAAGGGGCTCCCTCACGTCCCTCCTTCTACGGGGTGCGGACGCGAACGATTCGACGCGCTTGGAAGAGAGTGGAGTCCACCGATAAGCCGGATTCTGTCGTGGGTAGCGATTTATCTACGCGGCCAACCCGGAGGGTCGGTGAGCAACGTCAACCCCTCCCTATTTGGCCTTGCATCGGACGGGGCTTGCCCGGCCAGCCGGTCACCCGGACTGCCGGTAGGCTCTTACCCTACCATTTCACCCTTACCGCAGCCCGAGAGCCGAGGCGGTTTGTTTCTGTGGCGCTTTCCGTCGGGTCACCCCGCCCTGGCTTGCGCCAGGCGCCCTGCTCGTTGATGTCCGGACTTTCCTCCCCGTCGGCCCGAAGGCTTCGAGGGCCGCTACCTAGCGAACTCCGGGGAGAGTGTACCGGGACGGAGAGGGATGGTGGGTCGTGGGTGGTGAAGTGGGTGGCGGGTCCTCGGCGAGCGACTACCCTCCCCGCCACTAGCCACTAGCCACTAGCCACTAGCCTTTACATCATTTCCGGCGTCGGCTCCGGCGGCTTTCCATACCGGTCCAGCCAAGCGAGGCAGTCGGAGACGCGCGTCTCCATGAGGCTCACGACCTGGTCGGCGGCGCCGCAGTAGATGCGGAGGGTGTCCTGATCGTCCTGGAGGACCGCCCCACAGGCGAACACGACGTAGGGCACATCGCCTTCGCGCTCGTAGTTTTCCGTCGGCTCGATCGCCCAGGGATCGCCGCGCAGGATGCACTTGCAGGGGTCGTCCTTGTCGAAGAGGGCGAGTCCGGTGCGGTAGATCGCGCCGGAGGCGTGGCGCCGTACGCCGTGGTACATCATCAGCCAGCCGCGCGGCGTCTCGATCACGGGCGGCGAGAGGCCGATCTTGTTCGCGTCCCACCAGGGGCCTTGGCGCGCGGCGAGCATCATCTGGGAACGGCCCCAGTTGCGCAAATCCGGCGAGAAGGAGATCCAGATGTGGGCCTGGTCGCGGCTGATGGGCCGGTGGACGAGGGCGTAGCCGTCCTTGAACTTCTTGGGGAAGAGGCAGGCGTCCTTGTCGTCGGGCGGCATGACCACGCCGAGCCGCTCGAAGCTTTTGAAGTCGTCGGTGTGGGCGATGGCGACGCTCGGACCGCCGGGTCCGAACGCGGTGTAGGTCATCACGTAGTCGTCCAGTTCGGGGACGTAGGTGATGCGCGGATCCTCAAGTCCCCACTGCTCGCCCTTGCTGTTCGGGTCGGGGCGGAAGGTCGGTTCGGGGTCGATCTCCCAACCGTCGACCCCGTTTTTCGAACGCGCGGCGGTCAGGTGCGAGAAGCCTCGGAAGTCTTCGACGCGCACCATCAGGAGGGTCGTCCCATCCTTGAGCATGACCGCGCCGGGGTTGAACACCGAGTGGCACGGGTAGGGCCAGTCGGCGGCGGTCAGGATGGGGTTCTGGGGATGGCGCGTGAAGAGCTCGTTCGGCTGCATCGACGAGGCTAGCCTACCCGCGCTTTAAGGAACGCGAAGCGTGTCGCCGGAGGCGCTAGCCTTCGCAGAGCCCTACGCTCTCTCGAAAGCTTCGCTTCCGGCGACACGCTTCGCGTCGTTTCTAAGCCCCTTATCCCGCGTAGCCGATCGCGCCCTTGGCGACGACGTCCGGGCGGGACTCCGCGAGGCGCATCTCCAACAGGGCGGTGAGGAACGACAGGGTCGATTCCGCGCCGAGGTTGCGCGAGGGGCCTTCCGGCGTGAGGCCGTCGAAGCCGCCGCCGTTCGTCGGGTCGTACATCGTCGCGTTCACGGAGTTGGCGCCGAGGAACCAGGCGAAGGCGCGGCCCGCCTCCTTGAGCCAGCGGCGCTCGCCCGTGGCCGCGTGCGCGGCGAGGCAGGCGGAGACGGCCCCGGCGGCCTCGATCGGCTGCTGGTCGTACGCCGCCATCGCGGCCCCGCGCGGCCACCAGCCCTGGTTGCCGACGGGCGCGAACACGCCGTCCGGGCCGGTCTGGGCCTTCATCAGCCACTCCAGCGTCTCCAGCCCTTGCGCGATCCAAGCCTCGCGCCCGGCGGAGATGCCCGCCGCGATCAGGGCCTGCGGAAGGCGCGCGTTGCCGTAGGTCAGGGCGTCCTCCGGGAACGGCCATTCCTTCTCGCCGTGGGCGACGAACGCGGAGAAGAGGCGGCCGGCGAAGCGGTCGCGCACCCGGGGCGCCTCGCTGCCCGGATCGGCGTCGGCGAAGGGCACGAGGCCGAGGAGCGCGTAGGCGATCGCGCGGGGGCTCTGGATCTCCGCCATCGCGGGGATCGCGATCCGGAGAAGCTCCTTCGCGCGGTCGCGGCGGCCGTGGCGGTGGGCGCCTCCGGCGAGAACGCCGAGGCCCCAGATCGCGCGGCCGTGCGAGTCGTTCGAGCCCATCCGCTCGAGCCACCGGCGGTCGAACGACATAAAGTTCACGAACCGGCCCGTCTCGCGGTCTAGAGCGTGGTCGAGGAACGCGAGGTAGCGCGACTGGATCGGCTCGGTGATCGCCATCGCCTGCGGCCCGCCCTCTTCGGCGGCGAGGACGGTGAGGACGAGGCCCCGGGCGTTGTCGTCCGTGCAGTAGCCTTCCGAGCGGGTCGGTACGTCGTAGGAGGCGTGCTGGAGAAGGCCCGTGTCGTCGGACATCGTCGCCAGGTGGGTGTAGACCGGCACCGGAAGCGCGCCCATGTCCCGCGACTGGATCGGCCGCAGGCGCGAGGCGGCGTCCTCGCGGGACTCCTCCATCAGGGTTCGGTATCGGGTACCGACAACGGACCAGCGCATCCCCTCGCCGACGGCGCGGGCGCGCTGGGAGATCGCTTGGCGCTCGTCCGCGTTCTCCAGCATCCGCACCAGCGCATCCGCCAGCGACCCGGCGTCGCGGGCCGGGACGAGCATCCCGCGTCCGCCCGCCAGCAGCTCCTCAGCGTGCCAGTAGGGGGTGGAGACGGTCGGGAGGCCGTTGCCCACGGCGAAGGAGAGGGTGCCGGAGGTGATCTGCTCCTTCTTCAGATAAGGCGTGACGTAGATGTCGGCGGCGGCCAGGACGCGCCCGAGGGCGTCGTCGTCCATGTAGGCGTTGTCCAGGCGGACGTTGTCGCCGAGTCCCAGCTCCTCGATCCGGGCCTGGAGCCCCTCGCGGTACTTCTCGCCGTGATGGCGCACGATGTGCGGGTGGGTCTGGCCCGCGAAAAGGTAGAGGGCGTCGGGGTGGCCCTTCACGACCTCCGCCATCGCCTCGATGGCGTACTCGATGCCCTTGTCGGGGGAGAGCAGCCCGAAGGTGAGGAGGAGGGGCCGGTCGCCCACGTCGCGCCGGGCGCGCTCGGCGGTCCGCTCGGCGCGGGGAAGGTCGGGGATGCCGTGGGGGATCAGGGCGACCTTCTCCGCCGCCACGCCGTGCGCGTGGCGCAGGAGGTCGAGCCCCTTCCGGGTCATGACGATCGCCCGCTCGCTGAGCTGGAGCAGCTCGTCCATCACGCGCCGCTGGTCGGGATTCGGCTCCGCGAGGATCGTGTGGAGCGTGGTGACCACGGGCATGTGCAGCTCGCGGATCAGATCAAGGAGGTGCGAACCGGCGGAACCGCCGAAGATGCCGTACTCGTGCTGCAGGCATACCGCGTCGTAACCCTGGGCGTTGAGCCACTCGGCGGCGGCGCGGTAGGCGGAGCGGTCGCCATCAGGAATCCGGTAGACGACCTCGGCGGGATAATCCTCGACCGAACCGTCGTCCATGACGACCACGTCCACCTCAAGTCCGGCGCCGCGCATGGCGCGCGAAAGGTCGTGGGTAAAGGTCGCGATGCCGCAACGTCGAGGAGGATGGTTGCCAAGGACGGCGACACGACGAACGGAAGGACGAACCTCAACTGATTCCATATACTGCTTCTACAAGGCGGACGGTCGAACGTCTGCCGTAGACGCGGAATATCCCCACTATCCTACTCCGAGAAAAGCAGGGACGTTCCCTTAAAGGGGGGGCTAGGCGGCGTCGACCAGACGGCAGGACTCGGTGACGACGAACGCGCCACACGCCTCGCACAGCCACGGCCCTTCGTTCGGGGCGCACATCACGAGAGTGGTGTGATCGCCGTTCGGCACGGGGCCGAACAGGTAATGATGACGATCGGCGCGGCGGAAGTAGATGGGCTCGCCCTCTACCGTATGCATGAGATGCCAGCCACGCTCGCAGGGCGCGGTGGTATGGGCCATTTCGAAGAAGATGCGTTCCATGTTTTTCTTTCGGAACGCGGTCAGGCGGCGAAGGCCGCAACGAGGGAGAGGGTCAAGACATTCGAGGGTGCATGGTTCATGAGAAGCCTCACGAGAACTCTCTCAGGTTAACCCAGGAATCCGTCTGACGGAAGGACCTTTTTGACCCTTTTGCATCGCCGCGCAGGTTAACATTATAGTATTGAATCGGGTTTTTTATCGTAAGTCTACGCGTGCAGATCAAAGCGGAAGTCAGAACGACATCGAGTGGCTAAACCTGATCTATGGGCGAACCCAGCTAGAATATCGTGCGAAAAGCTTCTTTCAACGCGTTTTCGACGTTATGTTTCAACAAGCCGAAAACCGGTCTTTTCCACACCTTTTCCTGGTGGACTTTCCTCTGAAAGTCCACCAAAAGGGGGTTAGGCCAGGTTCGAATGGTGGACTGGTGGACTTTGCGCTATATAGCTCCCGCCCGAGCGCCTGCGAGAGAGTGGGGAATCGTCGGGGGAAAGTCCACCAGTCCACCATTCGAACCTAGAACTCTTGCCGAAGCCGCGGAAAGTCCACCAAAGTCCACCGTCGCAGGGATCCTCTCTTTGGAGCGAAGGCGGGCGTGATCGGGACCTTACGACGCATAGGAACGGCCCCTACCCGTGGAGCCGCTTCACGTTCTGAAGGCAGCGGTCGACCGCCTCGAGCGGCGGGATCGTCTCGTCCTCGTGCTCGATCACGTACCAGACCGTGCCGCCGTCGTTCTCCGCGGCCTTGAACACCTCCGTCCACGGCACGTCGTCCTCGCCGATGATCGAGCCGTGGCCCGTCGTGTTCGAGTAGCCCTTGAGGTGCAGGGAGACGTTGCGACCGGGAAAGTCCTTGATCGGCTGGACGGGATCGGCGCCGCCGCTCATGCCGTTGGCGGTGTCGTACTGCATGATGAAGCCCTCCGGGGTGCCCGTTCCGAGGTGGTGGTAGGCGGTCTTCCCGTCGTCGAGCGGCGTCATGTCGTCGCCGTGGGCGTGGAAGCCGAGGCGCAGACCGACGTCTTCCAGCTTCCTCGTCAGCTCTGTGAACTCGGCGGCGGTGCTGGCGCAGGCGGCGGCGGAGTCGCGCTTCTCCTTAGGAATCCACGGCACGATCACGTACTCGCAACCGAGCGTCTTATGGATCGCGACGGTCTCGTCGAAGCGGCCCGGCTGGAGGGCGTCGAGCGGAGTGTGGGTACCCTCGCATTTCAAGCCGACCTCTTCCAGCTTAGCGTGGAGAGCCTCGGGAGAATGGCCGTGGTAGCCCGCGAACTCGACACCGTCGTAGCCCATCCGGGCCACCTTCTCGAGGACGCCCATCAGGTCCTGGGCCGCGTCGTTGCGAACGGAATAAAGCTGGAGCGCGATCGGGATCGGCATGTCGGGGGCAGGTTACCCGCAGCCCAAAGACGGCATCTCTCCTAGCAAAGCCCTCCCTTCTCCCGGTGGGGGGAGGCTTACGTAGGATCGAGGCCGCGTGAAGGCGCCGCAACGTGGAACGAGCCCCTGGGCTTATTCGCCAGGATCAGTTGTTCGCCTCATCTTGTTCAGAAGGACGTTCGATGTTCCTTATCTCTTCCTGAGCTACAGGTTTGCGTTCTCGACCCGCTCGATAAATCCCGCGTAGGTCGGGTCGCCCCGATAGACGACGAGGCGCGTCTTGCCCTCGGAGGTGGCGGAAAGCGCGGCGACGAGGGCGGCGGCGAGGCCGCCGTCGGCCCTTCCCCCGGGGAGCAGGGCCGCGAGGTCGGGAAGCAGGGAAGGGCGGTCCTTCGCCGCCTCGATCGCCGCCAAGACGGTCGCGGGTGTTCGGAGACCCTGGCGAATCGCGTTGTCGGCCTCAGGACCATCGATCAGGGACGCTACCCGGAGGCGCAGGAGCGGCGGCGCGGCGCGATCTACCAGGGCGGGCGAGCCGACCACCCCGAGGGCGGCGACCGCCGCGCTGGAGAGGCCGGGGTCGTCGGACGACGCGAAGGGCCAGAGAGCCTGGGCTGCCGCCGCCCCCCCGATGCGACCAAGCCCCAGGGCGGCGGGCGTCCGCTCCACGAGGGGCCGGGCGGTGTCGCCGAGAACCGAGGTCATAAGACCTTCGGTCGAGGGATCGCCGATCGCCGCCAGGGCGGCGAGGTAGGGCGCGCGGTCTTCCGGCGGAGCGGCGTCGAGCTTCTTCAGGAGGGGGGCGACGGCCTCACGGGCGCGAAGCTGCCCCAGGGCGTCGGCGGCGGCGAGGCGCACGTCGCGGTTCTCGTCGGCGAGTTCCGGCAGGAGCGGCGCGACCGACGCCTGTCCGGCCTGGACGAGGTAGGCGACGGCGGCGGGGCGCGCGTCGCCGTTGGCGAGCATCGTGACCACGGCGGGCAAGACCCGGCCGCCCTGCGTCCGCAAGGCGTCGGAAACGCCGAGCGTCTGGAACGAGCCTTTGTTCTTCAACTGATCGGCGACCGCTTCCGGATGGGCGACGACGATCTCCTTGAGGGCCTTCACGAGGGCGGCGCGGGCGTCGGCGTCGAAGTCCGCCAGGAGGGTGCCCGCGAGCTTGGCGAGGGGCGCGTCGTCGTAGCGCCCGACCGCCTGGGCCATCGCGACCCGGTCTTCGTGGCTCAGTTTCTTGAAGAACTGGGCGAGGTCGGGCCGGTCGGCCGCCGCGACGAGCCACGCGCGTTGCGCTTCGCCTTTGGGGCCGGTCGCGAGGGCGACGTCGCGCCGGGAGGTGAAGACGTTGAGGAGCGTGAGGACGAACCCCAGTGCGATCATTACGACGAGCGAGACGATCGTCCTTCCGAGCCGTCCGCCGCGTATCCCGGTACTCCTCCCGTCTTTGGGAGGCGCGGTTTTCGTGGAACGTTCCATCGATGTTCGCGTTCTACCTCGTCGGATACGCCGCCGTGGCGGGCCTGGTCTACTGGCGGGCCTACAAAACCGCCCCGCTTATGGAGGAGTTCGACGCCCCTATGCTCACGCTGTGGGTCAATCCCGAACTGGCGATGAAGGAGGAAGAGGAGGCCGAAACCTGGCGCAAGGCCGCCTGAGGGTGAGTAGAGGGTGGGTAGCGGTTAGTGATGAGTAAGCGAGCGAGCTCTCCTTCCACCCCGACCCCTATCCACCGACCACTCTCTTCAGTCTCACCTTGTCGTATGTGATCGTTCCGTCGGCGCTCACCGCGAACGTCAGCGTCCGGGACGTTCCGGCGGGTTGGCGGTCGATGTTGACCCCGTTGATCGCCAGCACATCCATCGTCAGCGCCTCGCCGCGCCGGTTGGCGTGGCCCTCGTAGGGAATCCCGCCGTCGGTCAGGACGGCGTCGCCTTCGCCCTTTAGGACAAGCTCGACGCGACGCAGCTGATCGGCGACCGCCGGATCGGTTCCGGGGAAGACGGCGATCGTCCGCTCGCCCCGAAACGTCCCGATCGGCACGGTTCCACCGCCCCGAAGGACGAGAAGCCCGATCAGGAGCGCCGCGAAAGCTATAATTGCGGCAATGGCCGCCCTCATCACGCCCGAAGTGTACACGTCCATGGGACTGAACGACGGGGAGTACGACCTCATCCTCAAGCTGCTCGGTCGCGAGCCCACCCACACCGAGCTGGGAATGTTCGCGGTCATGTGGAGCGAGCACTGCGGCTACAAGTACAGCCGCCCCGTCCTCGCCTACTTCGCCGAGTACAAGAAGGCGATGGAGGGCGAAGGCCTGGAGAACGCGGGCGTCGTCGACATCGGCGACGGCCTCGGGATCACGATGAAGGTCGAGTCGCACAACCACCCCTCGGCGGTCGAGCCCTACCAGGGCGCCGCGACGGGCGTGGGCGGCATCATCCGCGACATCCTCACGATGGGCGCCCGGCCCATCGCCGGACTGAACTCCCTGCGCTTCGGCCCCATCCAGGGCGACGGCGCCGTCGAGTCGCGCAACCGCTACCTGTTCGAGCACGTCGTGGCGGGCATCGCGGGCTACGGCAACTGCGTCGGCGTCCCGACCGTCGGCGGCGAGGTGGCCTTCCACCCTCGCTACAGCGGCAATCCCCTCGTCAACGCGATGTGCGTCGGCCTCCTGAACCTCGACGAGGTGACCACCGCCGCCGCGAGCGGCGTGGGCAACCCGGTCATCTACCTCGGCTCCGCCACCGGCAAGGACGGTATCCACGGCGCGACCTTCGCCAGCGACGCCCTCGGCGAGGACAGCGAGGCGAAGAGGCCCAACGTGCAGATCGGCGATCCCTTCGCGGAGAAGCTCGTCATCGAGGCGACCCTGGAGGCCCTTGCCACCGGCGCCGTAGTCGCGATCCAGGACATGGGCGCGGCGGGCCTGACCTGCTCGACCGTCGAGATGGCGAGCAAGGGGCGGGTCGGGATGACGATCGATCTCGATAAGGTTCCGATGCGCGAGTCGGACATGACGGGCTACGAGCTGATGCTCAGCGAAAGCCAGGAGCGCATGATGGCGGTCGCCCACAAGGGGCGGGAGCAGGAGGTCATCGACATCTTCCGCAAGTGGGGCACGAAAGCGGAAGTCGTGGGCTACGTGACCGACGACGGCCTCCTCACCGTGACCCGCCACGGAAAGGTCGAGGCGTCGCTCGACCCCACCCTCCTCACCGACCACTGCCCGACCTACTCGACCCCCATGGAGGAGCCGGAGGCGTTTCGCGCCGCCGCCTCGTTCGACGCGTCGAAGTATCCGGTGGATCTTCACACCGACCTTCTAAAGGTACTCGCCTTCCCGGACGTGGCGAGCAAGCGGTGGGTCTACCAGCAGTACGACCAGCAGGTCCAGACCCAGACGGCGGTCGTGCCCGGCGCGGCCGACGCCGCCGTGCTGGCTCCGCGCGGCACGAAGAAGGGCGTCGCGGTCGCTCTCGACGGCAACGCGCGCTGGGTCCAAGCCCATCCCTACCGGGGCGGCCTGCTCGCGGTCTGCGAGGCGTCCCGCAACGTCGCCTGCACCGGCGCCGCTCCCAAGGCCCTCACCGACGGCCTGAACTTCGGCAACCCCCAGCACGGCCGCGTCTACTGGCAGTTCGACCGCGCGGTCAAAGGCATCGCGGACGCCGCCGATGCTCTGGGCACGCCTGTCATCAGCGGCAACGTGAGCTTCTACAACGAGAGCGACCTGGGCGAGGTTCCGCCGACTCCGCTGATCGGAGCCGTCGGCGTCCTGGAGGACGCCGCGAACCGGCTGACTCTCGCGGCGAAGGAGCCCGCCACCCTCGTGCTCCTCTCCGTCGTCGAAGGCGCCCCCGAGCACGACGGCGTGGGCGCCAGCGCTTGGCTCGCGGCGGTCCACGACCAGGAGGACGGCTATCCGGTGATGCCGAACCTCGCGGGCGAGCGGGCCCTCTACGCGTTCCTCGCGGAGGGCGCGGCGAAAGGGACGATCCTGAGCGCGCACGACGTGGCCGACGGCGGGCTCGCGGTCGCGCTCGCGGAGATCGCGCTCAAGGGCGGCCTGCGGGTCGAGGCCACGATCGAGGGCCATCCCTTCGCCGAGGTTCCGGGGCACGTCGTCGTGGCGGTGCGGAGCCTGAACGATCTTCCGAGCGGGGTCGTTACCGTTCGGGAGATCGGGAAGACGGCTCCGGGCTCCGGCCTTGCGCTCAACGGCGCCGAGTGGAGCCACAAGGAGCTTCACGCCGCGTTCGAGAACGCCCTGCCCCGAATCATGGGTGGGGATCATGGAACGCTTAATCGAGTAGATTCCGTCTAAGGGTCGTTCCAGCCATGCTTACTTCGAGAGTTCGTTCACTCCGCCACGTTTTCCTCGCGGCGGGGCTCTTCTTCGCGGTCGGGCTCGCCTCGGCGCAGACGCCGGCCACCGCCCAGCAGATCAACGACGCGAGCCAACTCTACAAGGACGGCAAGACGGGCGAAGCGCTCGCCCGGTTCGAGGAGTTATATAGGCAGGATCCGGCAAACGTCGATGTCCAGAGCTGGACGGGCTTTCTCTATCTGCGTTCGAACCAGCCCGAAAAGGCGATCGAGCCGCTCGAGAAAGCCGCCGTCGGACGTCCGAACAACCTCGAGGTCCAGAACAACCTGGGCAACGCCTACTTCCAGACCAAGGCGTACGACAAGGCTCTGGTCGCCTACGGCAAGGTCTCGGCGGGCAACGCGACGATGTTCGAGCCCCGCTACAACACGGGCGTTATCCATATCCAGCGCCGCGACTATCCCGCTGCGATCACCGAGCTGAAGGCGGCGGAAGGGCTCAAAGGCAACGACCCGTTCGTAAAGAACAACCTCGGCGTGGCTTACGAGGGCGCCAAGGACTACGGCGGGGCGGCGGTCAGCTTCAAGGCGGCCAGCGATCTCCAGCCCGAGAACGTCGCCTTCGCCCGGAACGCGGGACTCGCCCTCGTGCGTGTCAAGCGGGAGGCGGAGGCGCGGCCCTATCTGGAGCGGGCGGGCGTGAGCGACCCCGACGTGGCGATGGCCCTCGCAGGGATCTATACCCGTGCGGGCGACCGCACTAAGGCTCTCGCCGCCTACGAGGCGGCGGAGGCGAAGGCCGGAAGCAACTCGACCTACTGGTACAACATCGGTGTTCTGCGTGCCCAGACCGGCAACTCGGAAGGCGCAAGGGCCGCGTACGACAAGGCCCTCGCGATCTCGCCCAACGACGTCGATGCCCTGAACAACCTTGGCATGCTCCAGTTCCGCCGGGGCCAGTACAAGGAGGCCGAGACCACCTTCGACAAGCTCGCGGGGATCAACCCCAACTCGCTCGTCGCCAAGATGAACCTCGGAGCCGCTGCGGCGAAGGCGGGCGACACGGACAAGGCGATCGCCGCGTGGAAGGACGTGCTCCACGTCGATCCGAAGCGGACGACGATACGTTTGAGCCTCGCCGACGCCCTCCTCGACCAAGGCGACACGGCGGGAGCCCGCACCCACTACCTGACGGTGCTCCGGACGGAGAAGGACAGTCCCGAGGCCCTCAACGGCATCGGCCAGATCCACCTGATGGAGTCCAAGCTCCCGCAGGCGGAGGCGGCGTTCCGCGGCGCCATCGCCGCCGACCCCAAGTACGTCCCGGCTTACAACAACCTTGCGATCACGCTGGAGCGGTCGAACCGGAAGAAGGAGGCCATCGCCTCCCTGGAGAAGGCCGCCCGCCTTGCTCCGAACGATGCGGACGTGAAGCGGAACCTACGCCGCCTCAAGGGTGCGTAGCCACAGGAACGTACGGGAAGGGTGGAGAGTAAAGTGTAGGGAAACGGACTTCTTCTGGCCCTTCTCTCTCGTTTCTCCCTCGCCCCCCCATCCCCTTGCGTATCCACATCGTCGCGAACCTTCACCGCCCGGACGCCCTACGTGCCTCCGAGCGGTTCGCCGCCTCTCTGACGAAGCGCGGCCACGTCGTGGCCGCCGAGCCCGCCACCGCACGTCAAACCTCCCTCTCGATGGTCCCTTCCGAGGAGTTCGGCGAGGCGGACCTCGCGATCGCCTTCGGCGGCGACGGCACGGTGATCCGGGCGGCCCACCTCGCGAGCGAGCGCGGCACCCCCATCCTCGGCGTCTACTACGGGAGCTTCGGCTTCGTGACCCAGTGCACGGGCGAGGAACTTCCGGGCGTCTTCAACGCCTTCGCCGCCGGAGAGCTGGCCGTCGAGCGGCGGATGATGCTGGAGGCGGAGCTCATCCGGAGCGGCCGCCCGATCGCGACCCTTCAGGCACTGAACGAGACGGTGCTGCAGCGCGCGGTCAGCTCGCGGCTGCTCACGTTCGACGTGATGGTCGATGGCTACATCCTCACCCGCTACCCCGCCGATGGCGTGATCCTTAGCACCCCGACGGGCTCGACCGCCTACAACCTCTCGGCCGGGGGGCCGATCCTCGACCCTTGCTGCGAGGCGATCGGTCTGGTGCCGCTTTCCCCCCACACGCTCGCCTCCCGCCCCCTCGTCCTCGGCCCGACGCGCGAGATCACGCTCACCGTCCACAAGGGCGACGGCGACTCGATGCTCTCGACCGACGGCGCCCAGCGGCTACACGTCCTGCCGGGCGACGTAGTGCGGGTGCGAAAGAGCCCGAGGGTGACAAACTTGATCCGAGTGGAAAAGGACGACTTCCTGATCAAGCTGGGCCGTCGGCTCCAGTGGGGCCAGAACATGATGGGGGAGGAGCCCAAGTGAGCGAGAGCGCGCTCCTCGACATCCGGGACGTCCGTGTCGAGTTCGGCGGTCCGGGCGGCTCCGTCCGGGCTCTCGACGGGGTGTCGCTGACCGTCGAACGCGGCGAGACGGTCGCGGTGGTCGGCGAGTCGGGCTGCGGCAAGACGACCCTCGCGCGGGCGGTGCTGGGCCTCCAGTCCCTGGTCGAGGGCGGCATCGTCCTCGACGGAAAGGAGGTTCGGGGCGTCGCCCCTCAGAACGCGGAGCGGGTCGCCATGGTCTGGCAGGACCCCTACGCGAGCCTCAACCCCAAGTGGACGGTCGGACGGTCGGCGACGGAACCCCTGCGCATCGCCCGCCGCAAGGGCGATCCCGGCGCGATCTTCCAGGAGGTCGGCCTCGACCCCCAGATGGTCGAGCGCTACCCGCACCAGCTTTCCGGCGGCCAGCGCCAGCGCGTCGCCATCGGGCGCGCCCTCGCCCTGAAGCCGCCGCTCGTGATCTGCGACGAGCCCACCGCCGCCCTCGACCTCTCGATCCGCGCCCAAATCCTGAACCTCCTGAAGGCGGTCCAGCGCGCGAACGGCTGCTCGTTCCTCTACATCTCCCACGATCTCACCACCGTCCGCTTCCTCGCCGATCGCGTGGCCGTGATGTACCTGGGCCGCATCGTGGAGGAGGGACCGTCGGAGGAGATCTTCACGAATCCCCGCCACCCTTACACCAAAGCCCTCCTCGATTCGGCCCCGAGCCTGGAGAGGCTTTTGGAGCTTCCCGACGCGCCCCCCGGCGAGATCCCCGATCCGCGCACCCGCTTCGTCGGCTGTCGGTACGCGGGTCGCTGCCCCAACGCGCGGGAGGACTGCGCGAAGATCGACCCGTCCGCGACGATCGAAGGGGAGCGCCGCTTCTACTGCCACCACCCCGTCGGCTCCCCTGAGTTGCGGGTCGTGAGCGGACCGGTGGAAGCACGCCCCGAAGCTTAACGTTCTCTTGCCCTTCGCTTAACCACGCCCCGTAAAAATAGGGGGTGTGGTCAAGCGCGCCTTCACTCTGATCGAGCTACTCGTCGTGATCGCGATCATCGCGATCATCGCGATCTTGGCGGCGATCCTCTTCCCCGTGTTCGCCCAGGCGAAGGAGGCGGCGAAGAAGACTCAGTGTCTCTCCAACGCCAAGCAACTCGGGCTTGGGGTCTACCAGTACGTGATCGACTCCGACGATGTGCTTCCCATGGGATCGTGGCGCTATGGCGATCAGCAGAGTCGCTGGTTCCAGGACGTCTATCCCTATATCCGCAATCTGGGCGTCTTCGTCTGTCCCGCGAAGACGAGCGGCACGGGCTACTACGTTCCCAAGCTCCGCGCCGCCGACCCGAACGGCTACGTGATGGGCGGGCCGGAAAGCTCCGGCAACTACGGGATGAACCTCAATCTTGTCGGGAGTCCCTACTCCGCGAGTCGGCCTCCGGCGGTCCAGACCGATCCGAACCCCAGCAAGTCGCTGACGAGCATTCCGGATAGCTCGGGCACGTTCCTGATCTGTGAGACCGGCCGCTTCGATGCCAAGATCATCGGCAACTACGATGCGACGACTTGGCCCAACACCGAGGTGCGCTCGACCGACTGGAACGTCGCGCCGCCCAGCGACTTCACCGGCGGTTCCGTCGACCGCTATCGCAAGAACGACACGAACTTCCTGCGCCGCCCTGCCGCGCGGCATTCGGGAGGACTGAACGTGATCTACTGCGACGGTCACGCGAAGTACAGCAAGGTCACCGCGTTCATCGGACCGATGTTCGCGACCCAAATCGGCTGGCCCTACGCCGACGCGCGCAACTCCTGGGACGACCGATGATCGCGACCGCCCTTCTCGCCCTGTTCGCGATCCGGCCCGCCATCCCGTCGGACGACGCTCGCCCTTTCACCCTCGCCGTCGTCCCCGACACCCAGCAGGAGGTTCTCAAGCCGGAGGACGGGCGGCTGCGGGGTCGCTTCCAGTGGCTGGTGGACCATCGAGAGGACCTGAACCTGAAGATGGTGTTCCAGTGCGGCGACCTGAACAACTGGGACACCCCAGATCACGATCAGTACGAGCGCTCGAGCGCGGCCCTTGACGTTTTGGACCGGGCGGGGGTGCCCTACGCGCTGGCGATCGGCAACCACGACTCGGCGGCGACGAAGCCCGGCGGCAGCGCGGCGCCCGGCAACGTCCACGACAACCAGCGGCTCACGACGACTTTCAACCGATACTTCTCCGCAACGCGCCACAAGGGGATGCAGGGCTTCTACGAGCCGGGCAAGGTCGACAACGCCTACCAGACCTTTCGGGCGGGCGGCTTGGAGTGGCTCGCGATCAACCTGGAACTCTGGCCCCGCACGGGGGCAGTCGACTGGGCGCGCGGCGTGGCCTACGCGCACCCGCACCACAACGTGATCGTCGTCACCCACTCGCATCTGACCGCCAAGTCAGAGATCGAGCCGCGCAACGGCGGCTACGGCGATAACAGCCCGCAGTACGTTTTCGATCGTTTCCTCAAGAAGTGTCCGAACGTGCGGCTCGTCTTCTCAGGACACACCGGCACGCACGGCTACCGGAAGGACGAGGGGGAGAAGGGGAACGCGGTCTACCAGTTCCTCCAGGCGTACCACTCGAACGAGGACAACCCGATGCGGCTGCTGACGATCGACCCGAAGGCGGGAACGATCGTGTCGCGGGTCTTCGCGCCCTCGACGGGCAGGGACCGGGACGACGGGTCGACGTTTACGGTGTCGGACGTCCGGTGGGTGCCGGCGCCCCGATAACGTTAGGGGCGCGTTAGGGAGAGGACTTCCCCTAACGCGTCCCTAACGTTTCCTTAGCCGTCCCTTAATGGGCACACAGGAAGACTATCGAGGCATGAAGCGCGCCTTCACTCTCATCGAGCTTCTCGTCGTTATCGCCATCATCGCCATCCTCGCCGCCATCCTGTTCCCCGTCTTCGCCCAGGCCAAGGCCGCCGCGAAGACCACGGTCGCCCTGAGCAATCTCAAGCAACTCGGAACCTGCAACGTGCTCTACATGCAGGACTCCGACGGACGGGTCAATCGGAAGTTCTGGGATCTGCACGTCGACCTCATGCCCTACGCGAAGAGCATCGACATCTTCCTCGATCCGGCCTCCTCCCAGGCCAAGCCGGTGATGCGCCACTTCACAGACTACAAGCCGTCCGATCTTCCGAGCAACAGCCGCGGCGCCACGCCGGGTATCGAGGGCGACTTCCTCACCAACGCCACCCCGGGTCTGACCTTCAACACGCAGGCCGGAGGTTTCACCGCCGAGAACTGTCCGACCATCTTCGGCCACTTCGCGCGGAACGACGAGTTCCTGTTCAACTACGGCCCAACGCCTGGTCCGGCGGATACGACCGGTGCGGGCAAGGGCAGCAACGAGTCGCAGTGGGAGTACCCGAGCGACACGATCTTCTACAGCATGTCCAAGAGCGAGGCGGAGGACGACGACACGGGTCTCTCCGGCGCGGGCGTGTGGGACAACAACGCGATCTACTTCGAGCCGGGCGGCACGTCCTGGAACCAGATCTACTCCCAGATCGCGACCCGCCACCGCGAGGGTTCCGTGTTCGCGATGCTCGACACCAGCGCGAAATTCCGTAAGGCAAGCTGGCTCCGCTCGCGTCAGGGCAAGCTGGCGCTGAACCCCCTGTGCGCCGACGTGCCCGACGCGACGGGCTGGAGCAACGCCAACAACTGCCTGAACACCACGCGATGATCCCCGTGCTGGCTACGCTCTTGTTCGTGAAGCCCTCGACCCAGGCGACCCTCGCCCGTTCTTGGGACTCGACGCTCGTCGTCGGCCACCGGGGCGCGGCGGCGTACCAGCCGGAGAACACGATCCCCGCCTTCGAGGCGGGGATCGCCTCGGGGGCCGATGCGGTCGAGTGCGACGTCCACCTGAGCCAGGATCGCGAGATGGTCGTGATGCACGACCCGACCCTCGACCGCACGACCCCGCTTAAGGGCCGGATCGCGGAGACGCCCTGGGCGACGATGAAGGCGGCGGGCGTGCCTTCGCTCCCTGAACTGACCCGGACCACCAAAGACCGCACGATCCTCGTCGTGGAGATCAAGGAAGGCGAAGGGATCGAGCCGATGGTCGTCGACCACCTGAGAAAGGAGCGGCTGGAGGACCAGTCGATCGTGTTCAGCTTCCACGACGAGCGATTGGCGAAGGTCGAAGCCCTCGCGCCCGAACTGACGAGCGTGTGGCTCGTGGGGAAGAAGGTCGACCCGGCGAACCTCGCCCCGGTGTTCGACCGGCTCCGCGAGATCAAGGGCGACGGCCTCGGCGTCGACTACCGCAACTGCCCGCCCGAACTGGCGGCGGAGGCGCGGCGACGCAAGATCCCGCTGTTCGTCTGGACCGTCCCCCCCGGCCCCGAGGTCGACCGCCTCAAGGCCCTGCGGGTCAACGCGATCATCACGAACCATCCCCGCGACGTCTGCAAACAGCTCAAAGGCGAGTGAGGGGAGAGGAGGGCTAGCCTAGCGGAGCCCAGCCTTCGACCGCCGTCCCGCCCTCGGCTCCCGGCCGGACGGCCAAGCCGCCGCCGCATCCTTCGGCCCGCTCGCGCATTCCCGCGCGTCCGGTGCCCTCCGTTGCCTCGCCGACCCCGCAGCCGTCGTCGCGGACGACGAAGTCCAGCCGGTCCGAGGAGAAGCCGAGCCGCACGACGATGCCTTTGGCGCAGGCGTGCTTGGCGACGTTGTTGAGGGCCTCCTGGACGATGCGGAACACCGCCTGCTCCGTTTCGGGCGAAAGCGGGCGCACGCCGCCCTTCACCTCGAAGTCGAGGGTCAGGCCGTGGCGCCCGGCGAAGGCGTGGGCGTACTGGCGCAGGGCGGGCAGGAAGCCGCCGGTGAGCGACGGCGGGCGGAGCCGCTGGACGAGGAAGCGCAGCTCGTCCGCCGCGTCGCGGGCGCTGGCGCGGGCGTCCGCCGCGAGGGCGGCGACCCGCTCCGGTTCGCGCTCG
>Ga0160428_1000838_pt1 | contig 28534 bp, 19 predicted proteins | sample SolpanmetagenomM_FD_108198 | JGI IMG/M metagenome (GOLD analysis project Ga0160428, IMG submission 108198) | Solar panel surface microbial communities from Lawrence Berkeley National Laboratory, California, USA - M | ecosystem: Engineered > Built environment > Solar panel > Unclassified ... | reverse complement strand
GCCTCGGCCTTTTTCCAGTGATCCCAATGCAATGGCTTTTTGTCGTAGCAGCTTCATCACTGCAGGTCATTGCAAAAATGTTCCCCGTTCCTGCCTCAATGCAATAACCTATCGTCGGGCCACAGCTGCATTGAGCACTTGAGTCCTGAAAAATCCTCCCTTTGTCCTCTCAATAACTTGTTGATACACAGACTGCGGGGGGTGGTTCATCACAACTGTGCCCTCCTTGTAGTCAATTTTGGCGTCGACTCTGGTATCTCTGATGAGGTTGACAATCCACTTCTCACCTTCATCCTGGTTGAGACCCAGACGAGTTGAAAGATCCCTTGAGAAATGTTAGCCACTATAACAGTACTTTTTTCGAAAGTCGAAACATACTTGATATCAATACGTTGGTGAATCTTGCAATATGACTCTGAGATCAAGTGCCTTGCAGCCTCAACAAAGTCATCTACACATGTGTTTGTGAAGAAGTCACTCTTGAGCACAACCTCTGCCTCTCCAAGCTTCTTCTGTGCCTCCTCAAAATCAAAGTCAATGTACAGCGCGCGGATAAACTCAGTGACTGGGTCTGAGTATTCGTAGCCTTCTTGTCGTACGACTCTTATCAAGTCCTTCATCTGTTTCTGAAACGTCGAGCCACCTCTTGTGTCTTTTCCTGTGTTCATGCTTGCTCGGTTTCTGTTGCTGATGACGGCCGCTGCAAGGTATCGAATGAGCCATGGTGAGCCAGTTTGAAGAGAGTTGATGAAATCTTGTGTGAAGAAAAGGTCGACGAGCTTTTCGCGACCGACTTCGTGGTGAAAGAGAGGGAAGAGTGCCCAGTGGAGTAGTCGCACGCGGGCATGAAGTGTGGAAACTGGGTTGGCGAAAGGTCTGTTTTGTAGTGATTCGCGAATGTTCTCAATAGTCTTAACAGCTTCTTCCCATTGCAGTAAGAGGATGTCGCATGCCAAACGACCCCATTGAGAGCTCGTGGTTTGTTCGTTATCTGGTGCCAAGATGTTGTATACCACGAGATGTTGTGATGCAGCCTCGTAATCACCCATACTGTACAGGAACTGGCCGTACTCATAGAGCTGGCTGACTTGCTGATCTGTCACGCCGTGCGTTTCCTTCAAGTAGTTCATGTTTGCGATTTTGTCACTCCTCAAGTTGCTTGTTACATCCGGATTCTCCATTAATTCCATGAGCTGTTTTGTGGCCTCGTCCAACTGTTCATTCTTCTGCAAGACTTGTTCTCGCTTTTTGGTCCACTCTGGCCGCGGCTCATCCTCTCCTCTAATCTGCATATCGATGCTTGCGCAGAAGTCTGCCATATTTGTCTCCTTCAACAGATCCAGCTTCAACTTGTTGATCTCATCTGGGTTCTGGTCCTCCTGATTGCCGAGAAATTCCATCAGTGGGTAGACCAAGTGTCTGTCTGCGAATTGTGGGATAAGCTTAGGAAGGAGATCATGGTCTGGAGGAGGCGCTGGGTGTGGCGACGCGCCCTCAGTCAGGGCTGCTGAGGATGGAGCGTTTTCAGCCATGGTGGATGAGTGTGTGCAGTAAGAGATGTTCTAAATGTCAGTGAATGACCTTGTCGTCGCATCGTGCGGATTGAATGTTGCAAAATTCGGCCAGTGTGTTTAAAAAGGGGCAGCACATGTCAGACATCAGACATGTTATTGACTTCTTTCTTTCATTCGCATTGCATTGACAAGTCAACAACTACATCGCCAGCAATGTCGCTATTACCATCGAGCTGTATAGCTCGCCCTCTGGCATCCCTTCCACTACGCTCCATCATTGCTCCTGTCCACCGCTTCCTCGCCACAGCTGCTCCAGCACAAACTACCTCGGCCGCAGAAATTGACGCAGTCCCAAGTGGTCCAATAACGCGAACAATTCCCCTCACGAGAAGATATGCACAGCCATTGCCAGAGGCACCAGTGTCCCCTATACCGAGTCCAGCATCATCGAGCATTCTCCGTACCTCAGAACCATACACTGTTAGCCGCACGCCGACAAGAGGCCTACCAGTATATCAATTGACCAAAAATGGTGGAAACCTTAAGCTCACTCGTGTGCGAAAGCTGAGCGGAGCAATTGAGGCACTCCGCAAGCAATTGGAAGAGACTTTGAGTCCTAAACCTGAATATGTCAAGATCAACCCTTTGACCGGCCACATTATGATCAAGGTATATAAGATTGGAAGAGTAGCACGAAAGAACTGATATGCTAACCTCGACATCATTACAGGGACACTACAAGAACCAGATTGATGCTTTCCTGGAGACCAAGGGATTTTGATTGCACAAAGATGAGGACGAGTAACCAAAGTACAAAATCATGTAGTCGCACCTCGACCACATCATGTGTGGTTGGAAGATGACACGATGATACGATACCAGTGCGCTCACTAGGTATACGTTACGGAAGAGGGGTAGACCGTCCGAAAGGCTTGCGAAGTGCGAGGACGATTTCACGTGAGGCACGAGTCGCATATGCACCTAATCCAGATTATGCAGAATTACATCTGGAAGCGAGTTCGGGGGGAGGATCACAAGATACGAGATGTACTGAAAACACCGAATCATGCGGATTGTTCATGAAGAGCGACATTGCAACACTAGCCCATGAGCAGAAGAAGCACTACGAGAAGCAGCATGCGTATACAAAAAACTAGAGGCTGCTCATTGTAGAACATCAAGTTCGATGTCCACAGACAGGTTACAAAGACCGAAGACAGAAATAGCGGTGTGAATCGTGACAGCGAGGTATAAGAGCAGCCTTCACCATTGAGAGACCAAACTTCTCTCCTAGAGCTCATCGCTGCAAATCCAAGCTATGCACTCTACATATACATGTTCCATCAATGTTCGCTACAAATCGTCCCACCCAAGGGCGTTAGTGAGGTAAACCGCGGAAAACTATAGAACTTTTGATCTAGTACTATCTGTCACGTTACGATCCCTATCGCCTTACGATCGCGCTTCTCGATGGCATTGGTATTGTTTTGAGACTATTTGGTCTCAGCGGCCGCACCACCTACAACACCCTTCTCAGCAGCAGTAAATACAGCCCACGTCTCCTCGACAGGAGGCTTGGTTGGGGCTTGGATGGCAACATGGCGGCGTAGGCATCGGGTTGACCGAGTTTTAATCACTCGAGGGCTTGCCCTCGGCCTTCGCGCCATCTCCTTCTTCTTCGCATTCTTCTCCTCACTCCAGCCTAAACCTTCTTTTTACGCTCCGAGTTGCTCTTGCTCCTCTTCTTCTCTTCTTATTCTTCTTCTTCTTCCTCTTCTTTCTGTTGTCGTTGTTCTTGTTGTTGTTGATGTTGCTTGCCGTAGCAGGAGGACCTGGAGGAGGGTTTGGTGGTGGTCGTTGCGGGGCCTGGGGGCGTACCGTCCTTGATAGAACGGATTTTGCGAAGGAGGCGAAAAGCATTCTTGAAGGTTGACATGATTATTGATTGAAAGAAACAGACGATCTGGTGATATTGCTGCTGGTATTGATGTTGCTGAGTGTGTAGTAGCGTGACGAGCAAGAAAGAGACGCTCGACAGACTAAGGTATGTATCATATTGCTTCCTTCATAGCAGTGTAGCGATCGAAGATAGTCTAGTAGAATCTGACAAATACTCTTTTTGCAACCATACGACAAAGCAACCCACCTATTGTTATTTCCGTTCGAGGACACTTTCGGTAACATCTGCATTCAAACAATACGTGTCATGAATTATGTTTTGACATATCTATATTTTGACAATATGACGAGATATTGGCTACTATACTCCCTTTCAATCAAAAGTGGCGAGGTTAATTGTAGAAGATGGCAGAGAATAGACTCGCATGATGTGAAGCAAACACGTGTTACAGGCGCACAGAGAGACCACTGGCAATCGATAGAGCACAAGACATATAGGAAGGCCCAGACGTTGGTGAAGATGGCCCTGATCCAGGAGTTGAACTAGCTGTGCAAAAGCAAGACTCGTAGTGCAAGAGATTAACATTCTTGAAGTGGAGCCTGCGCGGTCGATTATGAGCGTATACAATTGGTCTACAATACAGTACAAGGCAAAGTATGGCGCCGTCAAGAGCTGTCTACGCTTGATGAGGCTTCAGCAGATGTTCACATCCTCTGATCGTAGTCCACCACTCAAGCACCCTCCCACCTAATCCTCAGCCTCGTCGCATGCCCCTCCGGCTCCGTAAACACGCCCTGCTGTTTCCAACCTCTCGGCACCGCATCAGCGAAAAACGTAACATTATTACCAAAAGCCAGTAACCCTCCTACGTCAGCACTAAATACGCTAGACTTTCTTACACTCCTCGAACACGTCAACTCACCATCCAAGACAGCACATTCACCTTTGTTGGAGCGCAAGGTGAACGTCTTAGCATTGTCGATAGGAGTGGCAGTAAACTTTGCACAGGTACCGGAAACATACCACGTGCCGCTGCCGATGATGCACCCGTGGACTCTGTCGTCATTGGTAAGGACATTCAAGGTTCCTCGACCACTGAAAGCAGGGAGTGTCGAGGTCGGTTTGGGGCCCGGTGCTGCGGTATGAGTCGGGTTATATGTCGTATGCGAACCGCCGCCAGAAGAGCCTTTAGGTGGATAGCGTATTCCGAGTGGAGGACAAGTCGTCTTGCCACCATCAGGGATCGAGGCCACAAAGTCGCCTGTTTGGATACTTCCGCGGACGTCAAAGTGGTACCAGACTTCGTCGAACTTGTTGCCTTTGCAGCCTAGACTGACGTCTGCACCGTGCTTTTGTCTGAGCACGGTCATGATTTGATCGCGACTGTATGTCTGGGTGAGAGAGGGCACGATGCCGGCTTCTTTGAGCCAGTCGTATGTTGGGAGTTGTTGGTAGACGGCGACTGCGGAGCGGAAGTAGTCGACTACTTCTTCTTGGGGTTTGTAGTCGGGGCCGTAGCAATCTGGTTTCAAAGTGCTTACGCAAGTACCTAGGCACCTTTAAGTAAGCAAGTAGAGTGTACGAAGGCGTTGAGCTAACATACCATGTTTCTGCCACTCGTGCATCCAGAGGTTGGAATCGTCGCCTTGGTAATCTTTCCAGAATTTGCTCATGGTGGCTAGGAGAGTGGTTGCGTCGAAGGAGGTCAGGATAGAAGTCACGTTGTTGTAATTGCGATGAGGGTCACAGTAGGCATCGAATGAGCCGTCGCAGTGGTCAGGCCTGGTAAATTAGCTCATGGGATCGACCCTTGCTGTCCTATTCATCACATACCACAAGCCGTGCAATGTCCAGGCATCTGAAGGCTGTGGAACGTCAACACTCAATCAACCAAGTAACACGACGCATACTTACTCCTGTTGGTGGTGCAGTATCCCAGAACTGAGTGCTCAAGAACTTGCCACCGGGATAATTGAAGCAACAAGTGTCGACAGCAGAAGTGTTGCTTACTTGGTCAGTCTCCAAGTCATTACTTGCACAACACATATACTTACTGGCAACTGAGCTGAGCATGAGGGCACGAGGGAGCATTGCTAACATATTCCTTGGGCTGCAACACTGTTTGAGGGGTTGAAAGCAGTCCTGCTACTGCCAGACTTTGTGCTGCAGGCCAGATCATGCTGAAACTCCTATCGTGGTACGGGCTTCAAGATGGGTGATTTCCTAGAATGACAACAGCGCAGTAAAGAAGACAAAGGCAGGATCGATGTTTCAACTTCGAGAGAGCAAGAAGAATTCACGGGGTGGTCAGCACTCTTAGGTTGTTGCGATACGAAGTGACCTGGTAGGTTGTCAGGAGATTGCCGTTTTGGACTACAAACGCATGCATGACTTGCATGAACGGCTGATAGGAGTGCACCCCGTTGAGGCGCATCCTTATCATCTCCAACGATGGCTTGCTTCAAGCTTGCCTTTCCAGATCAGAAGCCGTATCGTTAAGATATATATGGTTGTAATTGCTGACCTCGCAATTCCATATTGACAACCCTCTCTCTCAATGATGATAGAGACCTTCTCTGGATTTCTCCAAAGCTAGGCAAGATATCTTGCCAACAGTATTCACGTCAAAAGAGCTTCTTCATGGAGTAATGCGTTTCGCCACAAAACTCGAGTCGCGAGAAGCGTTGGCGAGAGCACATGAGCAAACCCGAATCACATAATCTGTGCAATAGCTCGTCAAAACACCGTTACCATGATCTATGATCTCGCTATCGTCCCAAAAGTCGACAGTTGTGCGAGGATTGCTCCAGGATACACACTATCAGTGCTAGGTTGTGTTACGTACTGGACAGAAAGTTACCTAGACACGAAGTTGCATCCTACAAAGACCGCTTAAAGATCGAGTCTCGCCGCTGTTGATGTGGTGGAAGGTACGTGAGGCTTGATTGGTCTAAAGTGTTCAGAAATAGCTCCTGCCTCGCTTCAGCCCGGGAGCTGCCATGAACTCATGGATGGCAACGTTGATGTCGCAGCAATATAGCAGGATCTACGATATTCATTTATATTCAAGCCGCCTCAGTCATTGAAGCAGCTCTATCATCCTGTTACGTAGCTGTTCAGATTTTCTGAGATATGCCATCGCATCACCTGATTGACTATCAGAGTCGGAGACGACAATAGCATCGAGATATGAGTAACCACAAAGTGTTTGACTATGGTGATGCCGCGCAATAATCGATCTTGACAAACACGTTGCTCCAGCAAGACTTGCGATGAAGAGTTCAGTACGTCTTGTTTCAGGAGGTATGGTCGTTCATAATAGCAACTCAATCATGTTGCCCAGCTCAGATCGGTTACAGATATTTCAGAGTTATTTACAACTACCAGGTAAATGGGCCATGTCTTGGCGGATTACCAACAGTAAGCACGTACTTCTTGTTCCGTTGTCTGGGCACTAGCACTTGCACCACCCTGTCCTACATTAGAGCTTTACGCGTCTAGGCGTTTGAGAGCATGTGAAACTGGAGATCTTGTGAGAGTGATTATGGGAATTAATACCTGACACACTGTCAAGCTTGAACAACTAAACCTCTGTGCTGTCCTCTTTGTTACTCACACTACTCAAACTCTAGTACCATCGCCATGTTGTTACAGAGATGGCATCGTCTGCTATGGCACACCGCCCTTGGATTTGCGATCTTGACGGGTTTGGTTGTTCTTCGCCATATTGTGAAACGTGATCATTATTTGAGTCAAGATGTCATGTTCTTCGACCACCAATCTCACACGCAAAACCCAATATCCAGCAGCAAGATAGATGCAAAAACATTGTGCAAAGCAAGCAACTTCTCACCTTATCAAGGCGAACGACGTGTCTACGACTGATCATGTTTTCTACCGAGCTTGATTGGCTTGACATCAGACTGCATACTCTTGCTTCACATGTCGATTTCTTTGTCATCATCGAGTCACCGACTACCTTTACTGGTGCTGCCAAACCGCTCGTACTCAAGCGGCATTGGAACAGGTTTGCTAGATTCCATAAGCAGATGATTTATCACGTTGTGGAAGATCCTATCGACAGTTCTCGGATATGGGACCCCGAAGATTATCTGCGCAACTCAATGTTGCATGCTGTCTTCCCAACGATAGAAGGTGAAGAACGAGCAGCACGACATGGAGATGTGCTTGTTGTCAGTGACATGGACGAGATCGTCCGGCCAGAAGCAATGCTTATCATGAGATACTGCGAAATCCCAGCACGGCTTACACTTCGAACTCAATTCTTCTACTACAGCTTCCTCTGGAGACATCGTGGCCAGCAATGGCCACATCCACAAGCGACTATTTACAAGGGCGATATTGCCAGCACTCTCTCACCAAACGATCTGCGCATGGATCTCATTGGTCCTGGATTCGCTCCCTTTGCCTCGCTGAAACGATGGTGGGATCGCGGGACATTATGGGACGCGGGATGGCATTGTTCGAGCTGCTTCTCGACAATAGGAGAGTTTCAAACTAAGATGAATAGCTTCTCCCATCAAGGCTGGAATACCGAGGAAAACCAGAATGCTAGGACGATTTGTGAAAGAGTTCGAAGTGGACAGGAGCTGTTTGAGCGCGAGGGCGAGGTGTATAATAAGGGGAAAATAACACAGATGTGCCTAGTTTTGTTCTGCGACGGCACGCAGATAGTGGCAGGTTTGCCTACTTGTTACACGAAGATGCGTTGTCCGGCTAAAAGGAGCAATGTTCAACACGGCGCCAGCGAGATACTTTGTTGTTGGTGTGCTGTCTATCTTTGTATGCAGGTGATGTATCTCGGTTCTGTCGGCAGCCAAGGTAATTGTACCTCGCCGTTGCCGTTCAGGCGCCCACCAGTGACGACTACCAAACAAGCGCGGCTGAGTCTATTCCCATTGACATTTGGCCACATTACTGAGACGAGACGAGGCGAAGCAACGAAGGATACCTAATCAGAAAGACGTGGCACGACAATAGAGTTGAATAGATTGCAAACACAAAGAAGTCAATGGAACAATATTGAAACAAGGGTTTGGAACGGCTAGAAAAGGTCACGTGCTTATCTTTCCGATACGGTAACGACTGCTTCATAAGGCCTCTTGTGCTCCTTCTCCTTCGTCACTCTTCCTTAGATAATACGTCTTCACTCGCCACTACTTGTTTCCATTCCACAAGCATACTGCCACACCTCCCTCCCTCATACACCGATTTCCAGCACGTTCGACCTCCTCCGACCCGCATATCTGGCTAGTTTGCACATCACAGCCAAGTCCTAAGTCATCAAGTCATCACAAACTCAATCCCGAAGCCGCTTGTCCATCTGGCACATTCTATTGCCACTCTGAGCGTGTGAACTATCTCACGAAGACTTGGTCAAACTACCTCCATCCTCTATCTGAGCATCACCAATACACAATCACCCTTGTGAGCGCACCCTAGCCACAAAGAGTCAGTATAAAGAAGAACTTCTCATACTCGAAGAAAGACAATCTAACATCTTTATCAGTACGACAAGAACCTCAACTTCATTACCTTTGAAGTCGCTCCCCGCTCGTCCTTACTACCACCCTCCGCCACTTAGAGAACCTTCGCGTCCAAACCACAACACATTTCATACCATAACTCGAGGCCCGACTAAGGCAGCACACTAGCCACTTCTGCATCACACCCCACTTCAGAACCACACATCTCTCTGTCATCATGCCACCAAAGAAGCTCCGCTGCACATTCAAAGAATGCAAAGAACAAGCACAACGAATCGTTGGTGACTGCGGTTTCTGCCAAGGGCACTACTGTGGCAAGCACAGACTACTAGAAGACCACAAGTGCTCAGGACTCGAGGATTGCAAGAAGCAAAGTAAGGACATGAACACGGCAAAGCTGGAATCGGAAAGGACACAAGTGCTTAGAGGGATATGATTGTAAAGAACACACCTGCATCAACACGGATGAGCAGGCCAAGGGGGGTGACCGAGATGGGGGAGTTAGTGGACAATCTCGGAGGACTCGATGCTCTTCCTATCGCCACCGGGGTCCGAAAGAAGAGCAATGCATTGCTTGCGTGGATTTGGATCTGCTGCGACTACTGCATTTTAGCCTCGGAGTTGGCTGGATGATGTGCTTCATCTTCTCTATTCATCTTACTTCCACCTCTAGAGTCGACTTATAGTCACTCATATACGTAGACTTGTTAATGACACTTTTCAATCATGATATATCTCCTGCTCTCTGGGTCCAATGAACAAAGTATGCTTATCGAATATCCTGGCCTCTACCACTGTAGTCTTAGTATCGTTCAACTCGACTCCCCAGCTCTATATTCTGTGTCACAACTCTATCATCTCTGCACTATACTGACTTGCTACAACCATAAGCACATCTCTAATCATAAACCAACCACCCATCACTCCCACCCCACCACCTCTCCGCAAACCTCCTTCCCATCTCAGTCGGCTGACTAAACGCAATGACATTCTTTTCATATTTCAGATTCTTGCCACTCTCTACGCCCTTTCTATTATCTTTCGTGCTACTCTTGTCGTTACAGCCGCTGTCGTCGTTATCTCCTAGGCTATCGTCGTTACATCCTCCGCTATCGTCGTCACCTCCTCCGAAACTCGTCCGTGCCGTCTCGAGTAATGAGTGTGCTATTCCAGATGCGCGGAATGGGGAGAGGATCCAGATGCGTGAGATCCCTAAAGATGCGGGAGTAGGTGTGGTGGATGCCATTGGTGGTTCTTGTGGTTGGGGATGTGGTGGTGGTGGTGGTGGTGTGCTGTTGTGTTCATGTGTGCTTGTGTCGGTTGGGTGAGCAGTACTGTCCGTGAAGTCACCGTCGCTGTCATCGTTGTCTTTCGTGTGGTCGTCCTCTAGCATCATCATCGGTGACGACGGAGGTGGTGTTGGTAGGTGTTGTGTTTGCGTTTGAGCTTGTGATCCTTGGGGCAGCACCACTGGATTGTTCGATTTTGTCATGCGAAAGAAAGGGTTTAATGTAGTACTCTCTTCTGGTGATCCTGGCATGTGTGTAGATGGAAGCACTTTCCTCCCTTCCTGGATGCGCTCGGCGAGTAGAAGACCGATACAGTGAACGTTATGGATGTAGAGGTAGACGCGATAGCGATCATTCAGTGAAGGACTCGTCTTGTCTTTGGTCTCGGCCTCACCTTCCTGTCGCGCACTCCACAAATCCTTCTTTTCAATCCGCACAGCACCCAGCTCATTCTCAACAACGTCAAGCACGCGCTCCGCCAGGTTCTTGAGGCCACGATGATCACTCCGGCGCACTTCGATGATTGTATCGTCCTCTTCCTTCTGCTGGCTGTCCTCCCTCCTTAGCGCTGCTCCGAAGAACATTCCAATACCACCCTTTTCCTTCGACTTCCCTTCATGTGTCTTACAACGCGTTCTGACACACCTCACCACCCTCGCCTTCTCCAACACATTCTTTCCCACAGGTATCCCATTCACTTGCTCCCCGACAAACGCGTCATGGAACTTCTTGTGCAATTTGCGGTCTTCTGTCGACGAGACGATGTAGTCCATACTGCATATCTTGCATTTCGTGTAGACTTTTTGGCCCAAGTCGAGAGTTAATTGTGTTAATCGGGGTTTCTTTGCTGGGCGGGAGAGGGTGGGAGTGGTGGTTGGAGATGTTGAGGACTTTTGTTGGCCTTGCTTGAGTGAAGATGTGGTTGTGATGGGGTTAGAGGAGATGGAGGTGAGTGGATGAGATGGGGTGGACGTGCTTGAGGAGGATGAGTGTGGACGTTTGCGTGAGTAGGTAGTCATCATTGAAGAGGTCTATGCTTGTAAGCATGAAGAGTGTGTAGTCGTGGTAGTAAAGAAGAAGATTGTTCGAAGTTCAAGGCATTTCGAGAAGACGCGCTGATACGCGTTTGGCACGTGATGGAACAGCACGTCACAAATTCGAAGCAAGCTATTCGTAACAGCAACTCGACTGTTGCATTGCATTAGTTGCGTGATCTAATTACTAGTAGTACATTGACTTGCCAGTCGTTTTGCATCCTCTTCTAGATATAGAACTCAGGACGCATTGCGGCATCACCAGTATTCTTGACTTGTGCCGCATATGCATCCTCAAGGTCGGACTGAATGATATTGTATCTGTTCTTCCGCACGGCACGGAGACCTGCCTCTTGCATGATCGCTGCAATGACTGCTCCAGATAGAGGGTCATTGCGCATGATCAGAGCGTCCAAATCCACCTCAGGTGACATTGACATCTTTCCAGCCAAAGTACTGAAAATCAATCTTCTTTCCCTGCGATCCTTCAAATTCGGGAACTCGATCTTTCTGTCCAATCGTCCAGGTCGGAGTAGAGCAGGATCAAGTGTGTCGGCTCTGTTGGTGGCCATGATGACCTTGACGTTCGTAGTCTGATCGAAACCGTCCATCTGGTTGAGGAGCTCAAGCAGGATACGCTGAACCTCTCTGTCAGCACCAGTCTGTGCATCAAATCGCTTTGTTGCGATAGCGTCGATTTCGTCGATGAAAATGATCGAGGGCGAGTTTTCGCGGGCCATGCGGAAGACATCTCTGACCATACGTGGTCCTTCTCCTAAATATTTTTGCACAAACTCCGATCCTACTACTCTGATAAAGCTGGCTGTTGTGCTGTTCGCTACTGCCTTGACAAGCATGGTCTTTCCTGTACCTGGCGGGCCGTAGAGAAGTACACCTCGCGGAGGATCAATACCTATGAGAGTTAGTGACTCCTTTCCAATATTCACTCGAGCTTTGAGCGTACCAATCTGCTTGTAGAGATCCACCTGGGTCAAAGGAAGCTCAACTGCTTCTCTGATCTCTTGTTTTTGCATATCCAATCCACCAATATCAGCATATGTCACATCTGGCTTCTCATCTTGGCCGAGCATGGCGATTGAGGAATCAGCTTCTGGTGGCAGAATGTCAACAAGCGCGTTTGAGTGGCGATGTAGAGCGACGGAGGATGAAGGTTTGAGCTTTTCGCGATCGAGGGTGGATAGGATGCGGACGACATAGTTTGAGCCTGTCGATGATTGTACGATTCCGGTGCTAGTGCTATGTTAATAGGTAGACATGGTTATAACAATACCAAGACGTACTTCTGATCTATTGCCTCCATGAATTGACCAATAACCAAAGGAACACTTTGTATCCTCTTGATCTCTTCCTGTGCTCTCACCAATTCCCTCTTCAGACTCCTGCACAACTGTCAGATCTTGTTCGATTTACAGCATTCTTCTGGTATATTCACCTCTGCTCATCCTTGATGTATTCTTCTTGTAATTGGATGTATTCCAACTCATTTTGCAATCGCTTGTACGTCGAATACTCATCCCCACTCTCGTTGCTGACCACATCAGCATCTACGTTTGGGATGATTGATGCAATAGTCTTCTGGTGTGGTGGTTGAGGTGGTAATTCTACAGCAGCAGTGGCCATTGCGGGAACGAGATCAGATGAAGTGGTGATGCAGTCAATGTAACGTGTGAAACTTGACAATCAGTTACGGTAGATATCGGAGAGAGCGGTGAAGTGTGCTATAGGATGTTGCAGACGTTGACAGTCGTGTTTGGTGCCGCTTGATGGTTCTCGATACTTTACGTCGACTTTGACGTTAGAAGACTAGAAGAAGAAGACAGGGTAATGGGTTGCATCGTCACGTGATAGGCTCAAAGCGGTGTTATACGATCTATATTCCCTAACAACGAGAAGGTTCCAGGTTCATTGGCTTCTATATATCCAATCGTCTCCGATAATGGACAACACAGAAAGGACTCAAGAACTATAGAGAATCACCACCATTGATATCCTGTACCAGAAAGGCAGCGCCTTGCAAGAATCTGCCCCCAGGCCGGAGCTGTACGAAGTAACACGTAACGACCATCATCGAACGTTTTTTTAACTACATCACGTCAGAGTCTCCAAGTATTCCTTCCTTCGGCAGAGATAGCAACAAAGAAAAGTAGATAGGACGTAGAGATTTCTGTTTGCTTAGAAGCTTCTGCTGCATCCATGACTTGTGCCATGCTGGTAGCGAGAAGACACCAAGGTATGTGGGTAGAGACACCAACATACTGTGTGATACTTTCGAAGCCAAGGCGGCGTGGAGGACGACAACCGATAGGCGCAATACAACGCACTCTTTTCGAAAAGTCAGCGACAAGACGAGGCTGTTCACAGTCGGCGCATAGCAGCCGAGTTAAGGCTAGCAAATAGAGAGATTTGAAGACGAATGATCCGCATTCATCCTGTTTCCGAGTCTGGAGCAAGCGAGTGAGCTCAAGCCATTCCCACAGATCTGTTAGTGGGTCAGGCGGTACCATAAGCTTTTGCTATCACCTCAGCATCCATGTGGCATTATCAAGGAATGCCAACTTGCACTTTGTCATGCTGCCTAGCTCCCATCTTGCAGTCGTTCTTTTTGTTGTTCAAAGTGGTTGTTTTTGGTGCAAGGGAGAGCGGATTTGTTAGTGAGGAGAGGCGAGGTTGGGAAAAGGTGGGCCATAGACATGTGACAGGCCGGACAGCGCTTTGCTGCTCGCTCTGCCTTTTGCCTCGCAGTTGTCAGAAGGCCACGCAGAAGAGCTGAGCCGTTTGAGACGAATAGGTAAGTCCATGTCGATGCTTGTGTCTCATCTTTGTTCCTTCCCAGTCGCATCACTTCGTCCCATCCATCCTTCCATATCTTCCTGTCCGGCCCTTCCTGCCTGCTTTTTGCTTTCCTGCCCCTCGCACATCCTCTGTCGCACTCAGCAGCACACGTTGCATGCGCGTGTTTCATCACTACCTCACATTTGGATCAAGATCCCGCTCTACTTCATCTCCTTGGCCAAAATTCCTGTCGTTTCACGCGTCGCGCTGTCTTTTTGACCCATGACCAATCGTCGTCCTTGGTGGTGTCAACGCGCTAACAATGGCGGTCGTGCAGATTCCCCTCTCAACCATTGCCTATGGGCCTGATCCGCCATGAACAATGCCAACCCCATCTACCAGAACCATTCACAATACGATAATGCGCAGTTCAATCAAAGCGCGACTGGAAATCCTCAGGATCTATCACTTGCGTTTGGAAGTCTCAGCAACCTAAATCCAAGTAACCTCGATTACGGCCAATTTTCGAATGCTTCTCAACTTCAGCAACGTTTTGCTGGCGACGCGGTTTCACGACATCCCTCTCCAGGTTTCCAGCATCCTGGAGCGTATCAGACCAATCCGGTGATTCCTGCGAAAAGAGCAAGGACTGGGAACGACCTTGCCAGTGCTTCCCCTCGACCTGCGCCTGGCCTTTTGAATGCCCAACGTTCACAGACCCCTCAGCAACAACAACCGCACAACTCGTACAACAACACATCAGCCAACAACACATCAGCCAACAACAACTATTCACGTCCTCCTCACGCTTTCCAACACATTCAAAATGCCACTCATAATCAGCCCTCTCCGTCACCAGCACCATCGAATCTACCATTCAATCCACAACTGGCGACGACTCAGAGAAACCCTACAAGCTCACCTCATCAGTTTGGTGCTGGTGGGCTGGGTCAGAACACTTACAATGCCAATCAGGGAACGGGTACAGGTAATAATATGGCAGGTCCAACAGGAACACCTCAAATGATGCGTGGAATGCAGCTGGGGCAAGGTTTCAATCAGACTGCATCAGGTCTTGGCCAGATGACTAGTCAATATAACGGCATGGCAAGTCAGCAAGGTCAAGGACAAGACTCACAAGCCGCCTCACAATACCAGCAACAGCAACAGCAACAGTACAAGATGAAACTGCAGCAAGCTCAACAACAGCTTCTCAATCATAACGTCGCAGGTCAAAATCGACCGTCAATAGGAAACAACTATCAAAATGCTGCTGGTGCCACACCAACATCAAGCACATTACTCACAAACGGCATGAACTTGGGAAGGCTACCACCACAAGCTTCACAAGTCGCGCCTAGCAAGATGAACATGCCAAATATGCCTAACATGCCGAACATGCCTAACATGCCGAACATGCCTAACATGCCGAACATGCCGACTATGACAAATATGCCAAACGCTCAAGCTACAGAGCAAAGCTTCCTAGGACGACTTGCAGCCTTTGCGCAACAACAAGGACAAAGCCTCGATCCTCAGCCGACAGTATGTGGACGGCCCGTGAACTATCATCATATCTTCTCTGCCGTAACAAATTCAAAGATCCTCGCTCCTGGTCCAACATACAACAACTGGACCATAGTTGCCAATGCCTTAGGATTCTCGCCCAGCGACTATCCTACTGCTGCACAAGAGACTGAAGCAATCTTCAATCAGAACTTGAAAGGATTTGTGACCACATGGATGAGTATCATGAACAAACGGCGCATTCAGCTTCAGCAGCAGCAGATGGGAGGCCGACCTAACATGCAAATGTCACCACCGTCCAACAACCAGTCTGCGGAATTGCCGATGTCAAGCCCGGCAGTCCAACCTTTCCAGCAACCACCACCACAATCAAACACTCGTACGACACCTGCAGCACGAAAAGCTTCCCTTCCTCCGCCAACGAATCAGATGCAGCAGGATGGCAACATGATGCCAAATATAAATCTTGACCATCTCGACTATCCCCAGCCCTCACTCTCACGCACTCAATCCATCACCGCTGACGCCTTTCCTCCGCCATTTGCACGGAAGCAGTCATCCGCTCACGCGCCGACACCGTCGGCGACCGCTCCGATCAGCGACCTATACGGTACGAATTCAGAGCTCATAGATATCAAAAAGGAGGACAAAAAACCGAGAGGTCCTGTACATGCACCTAAAATACGTAATGTCGATACGCATGGCGGACTGGTAATGGGACAACTTTTCGACATAAGCGAAGAGCTCAATAAAGTCAAGCCAGGCCTACCTAGTTTCGAGGAAATGGGCCTGGTAGATATTATGGCGTTGAGCCTTAGCATACAGTCGGGCATTCACGGTGAGATGCGCTACGCTTTGGATCAGCTTCTCAGTTTGTCTGCAGACCCGCGCTTCCCACTATCATTGATCGATTGCGAAGAGCTCGTGGACAACTTGATTGATTGTGCCGAAGATCAGCTTGATTATCTTGCAAATGAGGCCACAGAAGAGTCTGACGAGATACAACTGCCTTACCTGGAAGACTTGGCTTTTGCGGCACATTGGGAGAGCTTGGCAGTTCAAGATCGTCCTGCTTTTGCCTCTAGAGATTATGAGAGAAAGCAAGCTGCAGAACGACTCATTGGGATAACGGCGATCCTGCGTAACATCTCCTTTGCAGATTCAGCTGCAAATCACAATCTGCTTGCTGGACCGCCGCTCATTGTCATGCTGTCGACGATAGTCAGACTGCTCGGAACTCGAAGCATGCTTCTACATAGTCACCACATCGCGGTCGACTTCATGAAGGACGCTGTTACCTTGTTATCAAACATTGCCCATCGTGTCGAACTACCTGGAAAAGAAGAAGCTCTAGCTATTTTGCATCTTCTAGTCGCTTTTGCGCCTGCGCCGCCTTCAAACTCACAAAACCTGGTCAACAGCAAAGTCAGCTTCGCCTTCTACGACCCAATGCTACACCAATACCTTCCCTCAGCAGTTGACGCCTTGGCGAAACTGATCGCGCGCGACGAACCTAACCGGTCCTTTATTCGACAGATATTTCAGTCCGAAAGCACGCTCCCGGCAGCATCTCAACTACTCACTCGCGCTTTCAGTCTCTCCATAGCACCTATACCCGACCGCAACAAAGGTCACCTCATTGGTCCAATGGAGTTTCGACTTGCTGAAGCACGCAAACCATTCTTCTGCCAGGGCATGCTCGCCGCCGATATCCTAGCCTCAATGCTACCCAGTGTTATCGATGTCAACACACCGAATCTGGCGCAAGCCTGGCTGGACAGCGACGATGGCTGGACGCGCAGCTTGATGCACATGGTGCTTGCGTTATCCATGGATCCGGCGATCAACGCAGCGCCAATGCGGCATCCCAGCACCCAGCGGATCATGGATCCTGAAGGCCGTGGCTTCGCTTTGGTGACGCGGAAGGCTTTGAGTATGTTGAGGAGACTCGCGCTGAAGGCTGCAGAAGGGCAACCCTTGACGAATGGTCATGGGCATGAACATGGCGAAAAGGCGTTGTTGTTCAAGCTGGGGAGCGAGACGATCGTGCAGGCATTGTGTAACCCGATGCTGGACCCGGAGACGTTGAGGCGACTGCTTGATTGTGCTGGCATGGAGGAGACGTAAGTGTGCGAGGAAGTTAGGCATAGAACATTAGTTTGGCTAGTTGTTGGTGGTGGACTGGATAGTCGAGACAGGAGAATGAAGCATCTAGATAAGGTAGCTACCTCGATAGGTTAGCAGTGGTTACATCTCGATCAAGCTGCTTTTGTACACATCAGTCCTTACGTCCACCTTTTGAAGTATTGGTGAAAATGATGTCTTGTCCTCCTCTCGAAGGAAACACTTCCCAGTGTCTTCTCCATCTGTGGGACCCCACCAGATAACTATTTACATTGTTTTTCGATGATGGCAGGGTACTCTTTATAGCTGATTAGTCTTTGATTCGTGACAAAATGTTATTCGCAATCTTAATGAGCCAAACAAGACTCTGGAATGTGGAGTGAATGTATTCATATGTCATTCTCAAGCTCAGACATGGAATTATTGCTCACGAGGATGAATGATAACGTTGCTAGAGGTAGGATCATCATATGGCAATAAGATACTAGTATGCCATTGCGAGGTGTTTTCATACAAGAGTGTTTATTTCGAAGATGGTACTGTTTTATGGGCAGTGCGCTAAGCTATGAAAATGCTCTGTTATTTGTTCTTATTGAGGGAATGGCGAGTCTTTCTTGCTTGCTGGTTGGTGGAGAACCCACCTCTCTTTCTTGGTAAGGGAAGGGAAAGTATCTGCTCTTGGTCTTGCATCTGAGGATGGGCGTGAGACTATATCTGTTAGGCACGCGAGCGAAGGAGTAGGAAGTACTATATGGATGTCTCGGGATTAGTAGTGTTGACGCAGCTGGAAGGGGGCTTGATTTGACGCCGCTGCTGTTCATTGAAATGTCCATGATTTCGGGATGATGCAGTTGGAATAAGGGCTTGCGATAGATGGAGAATATACTGAAGTGGGAGGTAGAGACATTTGCGTAGTGATTCTAATTATACATTAATGTCGGCTATGTCCCAGATGTCTAGCGATAGGTAAGTACCTCCATGTCAACAATGCTCGTAACTAATGCCATTCCAGTACGAGTTTCTTTTACACGACTGGCTGGACCCGAGGTGGACGCGTTGCTAAGACATCGTGCCAGTTTCAGACCTTGCTTCTCCGACAATTGGAGTATTTATGCCAGGTCCAGGTGCGAGAATACCGCTCGCGTAGGGCGTAAAACCAGGCCAATCCTCATGCTCGAAAGCAGTAGAATTATGATGTCGTTCGAAATGCCAGTGTTATCAGCGATTGGCAGAGACCAGGTCAGGTGGTGGACATTGTAGCATGTCCAGAGGTCGTCGAGGTGCTCCAGCACCCTTCCCACTACCGCAAAACTTAACCAGCCACGATCCATGCCAGTAGTCCTGATCTTGAATATCTCTCTCGTTTCGTGGCCATACCAAGGGCAACTTGGAGCTAGTGGTGCTTGAGAGTTGAGTAGAGGATGATCGACGAACTGCTATTTGAGCTGCTGCCAGCTAGAATGTGTTGAGCGAAAAATCCAGGGCCGCACGAAGATTACGGCCGCCGAGAATGATGCGAATAGAGAACTAGCCTATAGCGATCATGAGATGCTTGTATAGTAGCTGTAACAGCAATCATCTCGAGAGCGAAGCTTGAAGGCGGCGCCTTAATGCCGACATTCACATCGGAAACGTGGGCAAAGGAAGCGGTTCAGTCGATGATGGGTTTTGTGTACGATGTGAAGAAGCGTCGTAAGAAGCATTGTTGTTCTCAATTTCGCTATGCGAAAGTAGGAAGCACTTCCTGTTTTCAGAGCGTGTGCTTGCTATATAAGTTTCTTCTATTGAGCATTGAAGCCGACTTGCGCTCAGTGGATCTCACATTAGTGCTGATATTTTGCATCTGAGCGCTGGTCCGATATGTCCAGGTGCAGGTGGTGCCGCGTACCGTTGCGCAGAAACAATTCGAGGTTCTGAATGTAGTGACTTTGCAGCTGAGCGGCACTATGCTTCCATCTCCGGAGTAAGCATCTGGGCGAATGACCTCGAAATGAGCGTTGTCTTGTTGTTGCCATATGTGCCCGAGTTTTTTTTCAGTCTTCATACAGCTTTTTGCAGCATGCTCTTTCCGTGTGCGCGCACAATCTGATCCAGTATGCGCTTGACCTGCTTACAACCATCCACACCGACAGCCAACATACTTTCTAATCTCTGAATTTGCACCCTTGTCTCCATAACAAGCACACTGACGTCTTCTGTTGCACCGACCGTGCCCACAGTGAGAAATGGCAATTCTTGTTCTTCCTGACCATTGAGGTCGAGTAGTGGATCCGCGCTTTCATCGTTGGAGCTGTACGAAGAAGTACTGCCGGCAGTGCAAGCAGCGATGTAGTCGGACATTGGTATACTTGCGTCGATGAGCGCAAGCGTTGCCGCGTTAATGCAGGCCGCAAGTAACGAGCCATCTTGCGAGAGGATGTGGAGCGTGATGTTGATCTTGGAATTCGGATAGAGATGTGTGAACACATTCGAGGCAAAAGCTTCGGAGATAACAGTCTGCATTTCGGTATTACGTCTACATAAAAGTGAAAGATTAGACTGCTGTCTTGACATTGTTCTAATGAAAGGCATCCCATACTTGTCGGTTCTAGCTCTCTTCTTCCTTTCCACGCCACTGAAGCCTGCGATGTTGATCTCGACTTGAATCTGTGCTTCTCCTCCTCTTGCGCTACTACCACCGCCTGCTCCTCCACGACCCTCTTCTGGTCCTGATACTGTGCAAATGATCTTGGTATTTCCCATCTCAAAGTAACTGGAGCCATCTGCCGCTGCCTGTGTTGAGATCTGGCCATGTATTCGTCGTAGCTCATTCCATCTTCTGCCGTCTAGTCTGAGAAGTGCCAAAGAATAGCTGGAGGTATCGAGAGGCATTGTGATGGAGCTGCAAAAGAAGTGAAATGGTTGAGTCAACAATCGAGGAGTAAGTATCGGTCGCCGACAGAGGAAATGTCTCAGGAAGTCGCTGAATCCAAAGGGCTATGTGCTTGTTGGTATCAGGTCTTCCCTGATATTGGAAGGTTCCTCCATCGAAGTCTCGCAAATAAATAAGGTCAGGGTCTACAACGGCTATCCCCATGTTTACTCGGACTTGCCGACTTCGTACTCCACGCCATTTGCTCGCACCAAAACATCATCGATCTTGTTGGCAACAAGGTGCTAGACGAAGGACATGCCGGCCCGTCTTACCAAGCTTCAACGCTTGGAGGATGCGGTGGACAAGCTAGATGAGATGGGAGGCAGCGAGACGGAAGATGAAGGTCTTTCAATCGCCCACCACGATGCACGCAAGAAGGCAGATCGTCATCTTGTCAAGGGTAAGCCGAGCACAGAACGTGTACCCGAACGTGTTATTAACAACCATTCCAGCTCTTGCGTCCGATGCGTCCTGTTCTGACGATGGCGGCTCCAAGGTGGCGTGGTCAGACGATGAGGAAGGCGTCGATGATATTGTGCAACGTCATCTAAAGGCAAAACAGGAAAAGGCGAAAAAGGCGGCCAAAGGCAAAGGTAAAGTTAAGGCGTCAGCTTCCACATCAGCGACGAAGCCAGCCAGGTCCGCAGGTAAACCGCGCAATACCACCTCGACAGGTGTGGGCAAGATCGCCAAGAAACCCACCAAAGCTAAGAAGCAGCGTGGCTTTGGGGTCGCTTCCGAGGGTGATTCAGACGAAGAGGATGAATCCATCCCTGATTACATCAGGAACAGAAGACGTGCCTTTGACCATAAAAAGGATTTAGTGGATGGTGGTGGCGATGGCCTGCAAGTTCCACCTAATTATGATGACATCGAGTTCTCAGACGACGGACGCATGGAGCACTTACACGAGAGGCCATCCTTCACAAACATCAAGCCTTGTGCACCATATAAGGATATCACACTGCCACTTTCTGCTGGTCTGATCCCAGCTCCGATCGCACAATGGCTGCGCGAGTATCAAGTCACAGGCGCAGCATTTCTGCACGAGCTTTTCGTCTATCAGATGGGCGGCATATTGGGTGACGACATGGGCCTGGGCAAGACTATCCAGGTCATCTCATTTCTGACTGCTGCATTCGGCAAGACTGGGGATGAAAGAGATGCGAAAAGAATGAGAAAGATGCGAAACCACCAAGATGAGCTCTGGTATCCTAAAGTTCTGATTGTTTGCCCAGGCAGTCTGATGGCCAATTGGCGCAACGAGTTGGACAGATGGGGTTGGTGGAACGTCTATAAGTATCATGGTTCGAGGGAAGAAAAAGAGAGTGCTCTTGGTGCCGCTCACAGTGGTTACCTGGAGATCATGATCACTACCTACAGAACATACACCAACGACAGAGCAGCGATCAACAATGTGAAATGGGATTGTGTCATCGCCGACGAATGTCATCAAGTCAAAGAACGGAAAGCCGAGGTAACCCAAGCTATGAATGAGGTCAACGCATTGTGTCGTATAGGTCTCACCGGAACCGCAATACAGAACAAGTACGAGGAACTATGGACGCTATTGAACTGGACTAACCCAGGGAAATTTGGTACTTTGAAATCCTGGACTATGTCCATCAGCAACCCGCTCAAGACTGGACAATCTCATGAGGCTACCGTGAACGAACTTGCTAATGCTAGAAAAATCGCTAAGAAACTGGTGCAAAACCTGTTGCCAGGCTTCTTCCTTCGACGAATGAAATCACTCATTGCTCATCAATTGCCCAAGAAGAGCGATCGAGTAGTGTTCTGTCCTTTGACGTCTGATCAAGCGGATGCGTACGAGACTTACGTTGATAGCGAGATAGTGAACGCAATACGACGTGCTAGTGAGGAGTGTGACTGTGGAAGCAAGAAAAAGCGTGGTTGGTGCTGCTATGCAATACTATCGAACGGCGAGAGGTGGCAAGTCTACGTGTTTCCAGCCATGATGACTCTCCAAAAGCTCTCGAATCATCTCGCCCTACTCATACCACAATCCTCAGGCACAAAAGACCAGCAGGAAAAGGATGCCGAGAATCTATACACTGCAGTTCCCGACAAGGCTAGAGAACTCATGCGCACTTCAGAAGACATACGACATTACAGAAATGTAAACTTCTGCGGCAAATGGCGCATCCTCAGCAAATTGCTAGACTTCTGGCACAAAAGTGGTGACAAAGTCCTGATCTTCTCACATTCTGTCCGCCTTTTGAAAATGCTTCAAATGCTGTTCAACTCAACATCCTATAACGTCTCTTATTTGGATGGGTCCATCACCCTCGAGCTCCGCCAACAAACCGTCGACGACTTCAACGCCGATCCAGCCCAATTCGTCTTCCTCATTTCCACCAAAGCAGGTGGTGTCGGCCTCAACATTACCTCCGCCAATAAAGTCGTCATCGTCGACCCACATTGGAATCCCTCCTACGACCTGCAAGCGCAAGACCGAGCCTTCCGCATCGGTCAAACCCGCGACGTCGAAGTCTTCCGCCTCGTCTCGGCCGGCACAATCGAAGAAATCATCTACGCCCGCCAAATCTACAAGCAACAACAAGCCAACATCGGCTACAACGCCAGCAACGAACGCCGCTACTTCGCAGGCGTGCAAGAAAACTCGGAGAAAAAGGGAGAAATCTTCGGTTTGACAAACATCTTCTCCTACCAAGGCGAAAACGTCGTTCTGAGAGATATTGTCAATAAAACCAATGTCGCCGAAACCCGCGCCGGAGTTCAAGTCGTCGGTCTCGACACCAATGGCATTGGCAACAGCGACGATCTCGACGACGATCCACTGCGTGACGCCGCCCATGACAACGATCCAGACGCAGTAATGTCGCAACTAGCCGCGCTCGTGACGGATACCAAGACGAAACAGAAAAAGACCTCCATCGAAAGCGACAGCAAGAAACGCTCCGACGCCGTACAAGCGATCCTCTCCAGCGCCGGCGTCGAATACACCCACGAAAACTCCGAAGTGATTGGTACCTCGAAAATCGAAGCGCAACTTTCGCGCCGCGCCGAAGAAGCCGCCAACGACGTCGGCAAACGCGCAGAAAGGGTGTTCGTGGGCAGTCAATTTGAAGCACTCAGTTCTGCTGATGAAAATGAGGCTGAGCTTGCGAAGGCTGGGGCGGGTAAGATGCAGTATAAATTCCATCCGCCGGAGGAGGTCAGGAGGAGACAGTTTTGTAGCATGAGTGCTCATTTTGGGTTTGATGATGTTGTTCAGTTTGCGCTGGCTGTGGAGGGATGGACGCAGGCGCAGAGGAGGGCATTGTTGGAGAGGTTTTATCGCGAGAGGGCGAAGGAGTTGGGTGATGCTGGTGGTAAGGGTGAGGACGTTGCTATGGCTTGAAGCTGGACCACACGACGTGAAAGAGGTATGAGGTAAGGGCGTTATCTCGTTTGGCGCAGCAGGGACATGGGTGGGGTGATGGTGAAAGAAAGGGCTCTAGCACGTGGTGCTAGCTGGAACAGTTTACGCGAAAGAAAGCAAGTATGATACGACACGACAACAGTGTGGCAAGGGATAGGAATGACTTTTCATGGAGGCAGGGCTAATGAGGCGGGAGGGCAGAAGCCACGACGATCCAAAGCGTCAGGAGCACCTTTATAGTTACGACATCATGATATTACGACAAAGATACCCAAGCAGCACTTTACCTCAATAAAAAAAAACTCATACGCAGAACGAGGATCATATATACGCATCCAGATAGAAACCTGCCTCGCGGGTATTTATACACGAATAACTCTTTGAGATGACTACCTGAGCACACGCCAGTACTGGTCCTGGATACGAGAATGGGAGCAATGTGTGCTTCGCATCAAGATAGAAACCTGCCTTGAATAACCTGGACACTACCAGAATGAGGTGACTCACAAAGCTGTCTCTGTCGTGATCTAAAATGAGCAAAAATAACACCATAAAGGCGGTTTTGATGATAATAACTTACCTTAGCATAAGAAAGCATCACCATAATGGCCTTTTGGGATACACAACGTTGACAATGAAGCTCCGCCCTGACCATTGAGTGAAGCATCAGCCGTAGCGATGTTCACTTTGATAGCCATGGGTCCGATGACAAACAGTAGTGCCGTCCCACAGATGTTTCCTGTCATGGTTCGTAACTCGTTAGGAGAAGTACTGATATCCATCTCAGTGACGAGCAGCTTTAGCTAGGACAGCACATGGCTTAATTGCATAAGGTATACATGCAACGATCTGCCATGTGACCTCACTGACGTGCTTTTGATGTTGAGAATCGGTCTGGATATGCTACAGCGAATTTTGCGGAGGATCTACTCTCTGCGAGAAGTACATTCTTGTCTCCCGAACGCTGTGCGTCTTCGGCGCTTCCAGCAGCAAGCTTGACTAGGGCTTGTAATGAAGCTGTGATAGCGTCGCAAGCTTAGCTTGTAATCGAAGATGCTTGTGTAGCAAGTTCTTAGGGTATCGAAACCATTGGTGGTGAAGTCGAAGTTATTGATATCAAAGTTGATGCTGTTGGTATCAAAGTCGAGGGATATTCCATGTGTTGCGTGAGACTTCGTACGAATAGTTAAACATGAATGGCGTCCCATATGATGCTTCAAGACCTCGCAGCTGTGTGGTGAGTGCTGGAGGATTATCTGTCGTAGTTGGAAATGAGACGCAGTGACATTTCCGTCAAAAGCAGCGTTTAGAAGGAGCGAAGTGAGTATGAAAAAAATCATTCCAAATTCTGTGTGACTAGTGCTGGAGAACAGTGATACCTCAGCAAGTTGCAGCTTCAGGAAGGAGAAATTTTGGGTATACTTATTATGCATTTATGCTATCGAAGCTACTGCTCACCGGCAATGATCATGAATTGATAAACTCATCAAACTCAGTCTAATTCTACAACCTCGACTTGACCAGCATTCGGTCGCTGGTTTGAGCTACCCGGGTTCGGACCATTATTCGTCATATTCTGTGCTCCATTCACTCCCTGCATGTTCTGCCAAGCAGCAGCTTGTGCTTGTTGTGCATGTACTTGCTGACCCTGAGGAGGTCGCAATGGTGGTTGTTTCTGTGGCTGCATCTTCCTTGCCTGCGCTTGCGCCTGAGCTTGGAGTTGTGCCTGACGAACTTGTGCTTGTTGCGCTTGTGCCTGAAATTGCGCTTTTAATTGCGCCTGGAATTGTGCTTGTGATTGCATTTGGGCTAGTGCTAGAGCTTGTGCTGGATTTGTTGGTCCACGTAACGATTGTGGTGGTTGGCCTTGAACAGGTGGATGAACCATCATCGGTTGTGCTTGACCTTGATTGGAGATGCCTCGTGCCATCAATTGAGCATGCGCTAGAGCCTGGTTCTGATTCTGATCTGAGAGACCTCTTGCCATTGGCTGTGCTTGTGGATGTAAGGTGTTGCTTGTGGACGATTGCCTTGCCATCGACTGGGCTTGTGGCTGTAAGATCCTGGCCTCAGATCGTTGGCGTTTTCGCGGTGGCTCCGAGCTATTATTTTGAACTTGAGAAGGTCCCTCTTCCTGATTGTCGACCACAACCGGCTCTTTCAGCATAGCTTTTTTTACAGCCTCGTCAAGATCGTCCAAGATAGCCTCAACGTCTTCCATATCACACACTATGCCGTGGTCTAGCTTGGATACTTTGGGCGTCTCCTGCTCAAGAACGCCTGCAAGATACTGCGACACGTCGTTGCGGAGTCCAAGGTCCGTCATCGAACCTCCAGAGCTACCAGCAAAGTCTACATGCTCAATACGGCACAGTGTGAAGCATGCCGGAGCACTAGTAGTGGATGCATTGTAGTTTCGTACCAAAGATATCCTAAAGGAGTACTCCCGGCTATACTTGTCATGATAGTGGAGCAAGATAGTATCCCAGGCTTGTGTACTGATATGCAATGAGATCTCTTCAGTGGACGACTTTGACTCGAGCTTATCCAGGCGTGTGACTACTGCCAGTGGCAAAGTGTAAAGTAGTGCTCTCGTGATTTTGTCAAATATCCCAATCTGCAAGTCATGCCCACCTTGCGCAAAAGCTAGACCACAAGCTGATGCCTGTAGCATTGTCCTTAACTGCTGCACAATCAACGAGTGCTTTGAGTGGCTTAGCACGATTTCCGACTGATGATTGACGGTGCAAGTTGCGTGCAACTTCTGGTCACCCACTCTATATGGATACTGGAACGAAATACTCTCCATAGATATGCTGGTGCATTTAAAGCCGCGACGCTTTAGTATTGACATATATTCTGGTATGCGGCACAGCCAAAGAAGCCTAGTTCTCAGCACGGCTAAAGCGGTTGGTATACAAGGCCCGCTCGAGATACCAGCCTCAGGTGCCCGTAAGGTAAACGTACTATCAGAGTGCCATCCTATATCTGTGAATAAATTGAACTTGGAAAGTTCGGTAAAGTGGGGTGTGAGGTCCTTCAACATGCCTTTCAGCATTAATGGTCGAGAGTCCGTGCCACTGCTCCCCAACAGGGATAAGATGAGAGAATTGCCGTTCAAACGTTGAGCTGCGTTGCTGTCCTTGAGGAAGCTTGCCGTTTCAATAGTAATACTGCTCAGATTGGACGATGAATCCAGATCATGATGGGCACTAGTCACAGCACTAAATTGAAAAGGAACTTTATGTTCACGCAGATATCCCTGAACAGTCTCGAGAAAGATGAGGAACCATGCAGCATGACCTAGGGCTTTGAAAGGTGCAGTGTGTGGACTGCTGGGGGTGATCAAAGAGCTGACGGGATTGGCTTCCAGGTCGGAATCCCGGGACGTACCGCTCTGGAACGGAAGAACAAGCTCATACCACGGCACGAGTTGCGAGATGCTGTGAAGAGTGCCGGGGAATGAAGCCTCTTGAAAAACACTCCACTCGATTGCGCCAGATGAATCAACTGTAACGCCGATGCTCCATAGATAAAACGCCCAGCTTCCAGGTCGGAACGCACAAGAATGGACATCTGCTAACCACACCTTCTGCGACCGAGGAAAGTGTCCATGTTGAGGTGACATTACCATTTTCCAGTTGAAGGATAGCGCACTGCGAGCCATGGTATTCAGTCTTATAAATGGTAACTGGCCTCTGAGTACACCTGAGCCATCTCTTACAGGGCTAGGAAGCATGTTGAGCTGGTCCTGACAATGCAGTGACTCGTGTGTTACAGGCGACATGTGGAAGTTGCCGGTTGTCGGTTGGATGGACAATGTCATTATTTGTTCTTGAAAGAGTGGAGCAACGATCTTGGGCTGGAACGACGCGTCAGTCAAAGACTCGTAGATTAGGTTGGTTTGTGGAATCGAATGCGAGATCGCCGACAACAGGTAATCGCTATGCTCAGCTAGCACATTCTCGAGAAGATGACTGCAGTCGAGGTCAACATCATCGAGGTCCATCGCGAAGTCCTTGACTTCTTCTGCAGACCGCATCCACTTGATTTTGAGACCAGATTGGCGTTGGGGTATATAAGTTGACGAGGACGACTGTGTAGATCTGTTACTAGCAATGCCTATCTCAATCCAACTCTTGGGACCTGGTTTGCTTGCCCAGTATTGTATAATGAGTGAACGATGTACTTGTTCGATATCCAGGGAGCCAGCCCAGCTTGTACGATTCAAGTTGATTGCTTGTCGTCGAAGAATGTTGATTTTGTGCGTTAGAACAAAATCGTGGAAAAGGTTGTAACAGCCAGTTAATCCTTCCGAAGCAAGGGCGTTGTTCGCGCTTGCCTCGAAGTCGTGGACACTGCCCGCGGGTATCTCTGACCTTGGGGAAAATAAAAATCTGAAATCAATGAAATAAAATTGGGAAGCAGGATCTTCGTCGGCTATGGAGAGGTCGAGCTCGAATTCGTTAGGTATCGTAAAGGTAACCCGACCAGAAGCAATCTTAAAATTGCGCAGGTGGTGAGGT
>Ga0160428_1000837_pt1 | contig 28590 bp, 26 predicted proteins | sample SolpanmetagenomM_FD_108198 | JGI IMG/M metagenome (GOLD analysis project Ga0160428, IMG submission 108198) | Solar panel surface microbial communities from Lawrence Berkeley National Laboratory, California, USA - M | ecosystem: Engineered > Built environment > Solar panel > Unclassified ... | reverse complement strand
TGCGCCGACGCGACACTGAGTCTTGCCGCGGGTGATATGCGTGTGAGCACGGGTCTGCCGACTGTGAGTCTTGCGACGACATCCTGGTTCATGTCGTGTTTTGCGGCAACGTTGCCTGTTGAGACGACGTGTCGGGTGTGGGATGCACTGTTTTATGAAGGCAGCAAGACGCTTTTCCGTGTCGGCCTTGCTGTGTTCAAACTGGCGGAGGTCGACATCAAAAAGGCGACGGAGCCGATGGAGGCGTTTCAGGTTGTGCAGACCTTGCCGAAACGCCTGGTTGATGCGAATGCGGTTATGGAGATTGCCACGGGCAAAGGGAAGAGGGGGGGATTGTTTGCCGTGGGTGGGAAGGAGGGGTTTGGTGGGGTTAGTCAGAGGATGGTTGAGAAAAAGAGGGAGGAGAGGAGGGGTTTGTTTAAAAAGGAGAGGGAGAGGGTACTGCGTGACGGTGGTGGTGATGCCGCGGCGGATGAGCACGATGCTGACGACAAGCGTACGGAACAGCAACCACCATTGAAAAAGTATGGGAGCCGCGCGACGCTGAAGCGGTTGAAATCGTTGAGAAGTCCGAGTAAGCGTGGTAATGTGAATGAATGAATGAATGAATGAAGGCTTAGTCGATTCGGATATGGGCATATTCTTGTATAACGATTCTGAAGACAGATAGAACAATGTTCTTGTATAGTATACCAGGTAGCCAATTGTGCTAAAGACATGGACATGGACATGGAGTACGAAATAGCTTGCGTATTACTGTGCAAGCGGGCTAGTCGTGATATCCTGCCCGCAGGAACACCGTGCTACAAAGGAAAGTTGCTCGGATTATACTAATGCTCTATAGTACAACTCTCCAATGTCAGGCAGTACACACCGATGGAGTGACAGACTGACAAGAGCAATAGCCAGGAAGCCAGAGCTCGTCGTGTATACAATCACTAGGCTACGCTACCCTAACGATACAAAGGAGTGGAGTCTTATGAACATATCGCTCATGTATTTGACCCAGCTCTCACGCAATTACTTTGTGCTGTAATAGTAGTTCCAGCTGGTCGAGACTACCACTTTCAGGAAGAGGACGCACGACAGTCATACATTTTGCTGGCTAGGCTACAGTGTCCTGGTTCTTCGGCATAGTCGTTACAGAACACACACACACAAAAACACCGGCGACGAAGAAGGTGGATAATATTGTGTTTGGAGGTAAGTCATTGTAATTCAAAATTGGAAAAGCTAGCCATTTAAACTATGAGCCACACAGCATGGCAGTCAGTCGCGCAGAATAACACGATTATCCGTGCCACCAGTAACTACTTTTCCTTGGTGACCGTCTTCGTCGTCACCGTCTGCGTCTCCCGCACAGGAAATATTGCCACTCCTCCCCAAGCATTCATGAGTGGCATGTGCGACACAGTCTTGGTGATCACGGTTGTAGTGGTTTCTTTCACCCCAGACCTCGACGATGAGCCTGCTCCAGAGGCTCTTGACCCGCTCGCACTTGAGTGCTCACTCCGCGGCCGCCTGAGGTCCTCGGACCTTGCCTAGCCGACGTGTTATTTGTTGGTCGTTCAATTCGTGCGAGCTCCATGCCCTCTGGCACTGGCTCCAGTCTTCCTTGAGGATTTTGTGTGGAACGCTTCGTGCTCCTGCTCCCGGCTGATTTCTCAGACCGACGACTATTCGCCTGCAAGATCTGTTGGGCTTTATTGCTCATCGCGGAGCGTGTTGACGTCGCTGTCGAACCCGATGCGACTGAGCTGGCATCGGAAGGCGGCTTGTGAAATTTTGACTCCTTGAGCACCGTGTAGAAGGGGGTATATTGTCCCGCATCTCCCTCTTGTATTTATAACTACACTGTAGGCACTTTATCCAGTCATCATTGTTGATCGTTGCACCCACTGGATGCGTTGGGGTACAGCTGAGTCCTGGGCATGTCCACCAGTCGCTCGGTCGGAGCACCTCAGTCGGTGCCTTGACTTTGCCTTTGGTAGACGTTGAGCGATGAGATGAAGTACTCGGCATGTTGATGGATGGTTGTATAAAGAGGAATATCTGGTTAACGTAAGGGGAAAGTGTCCTAGGTCCAGGACAATGATCTGAAGTGAGTAGGAATGTGAATGATCTTCTGGAGAAGCTGGAATTAAAAGAGCTGAGAGGGGGCTGGAGCGCCCTTCAACAGGGAGCTGCTTATCTCTGTTTGCTTACTCGGGGAGGCACACGTCGTGGGAATAGCTAGGATCTTTTGTGTGAGGACGGCTGGAAATACTACAGCTTACCGGGATGCTGACTGCTAGAATCTATTAATCGCCGCTGCTACAGCTAGTGGTGCTGTCCCCATAGCATTGGGAGTAGCACAGGACTCGTTGAGACACAAACTATCCATGATCGGCTGGTTATTGGCGAATACTGGCAAGTTTGTGTCAGCCACGATCAAGGATGTTTTTTAGGCGGAAAGTACAAGGTGTGTCGTCTACTCACATAGGTGTGCTGTTTAGACCCACAGATTATGCATGAACGGCAGGCTTTCTGTAGACATTTCAAGTATACGATATGAGCTGAAGCGGAAGCGCTAATGACAACGTTACAGGATGAGGATGAAATCAGGCACCCTTCGTAATCACGGGTGATTATAAGTCCAGTTCAATGACTGTGCTCACGGCATACTCTATCGACCCAACCCGACATTTGCGTCACCTACCAAATGGACTTACTTCTAATTGAAGCGGAACGATGACCGTCGTGAAGATGCATTTTGCGCCAGATCGAAGTCCAAAGTTGTAGCTATTGGGGATGTCTCGTGCACAAAACACATGTAACGGGATTTGAGTGTACGACGGTAACATGTCAGAGCTCCTTCCTCATAGGAGTTGTTGGGGACTACTCAGCGTTCCGTTCTGAACAGCACAAGCGACCTGAAATTTCTCCCACCTCCTTTGTGCCGCAAAGCAGATGGGAATTATTACAAATTTTGCTGTGCGTTTCACATTGATGCAATCACTTCGTGACTGCATACTGTATGCGCTGACCATCGGATTACCAGCTCTAGCCTGCCGCAAATGTGGACAGGAGACAACACAACACGAGATACGTCACAAAATGTACTCACGTTACACAAATATTTGCCACCGCTGCGGTGTGGCTGCACAAGCGCTAACTGTTCGCGTGTCAGGCTTTTGATTCGTGAGAATCACTTTCGGGGTGTTCGCCTTCATGTTTCACCTTCCTGTCACCTCTCATCATCAACTTTCATCTGACTGCCATTTCGCGCCACTCCTTAGTCGTGATCCACCTGGTAGTTACTAGAATGACCTTTTCATTCACGTCGAGCATGTTTGCATAGAGTATTACCTTTTTAGCCTCTCTTCATTTTCCGACAATCTCTCCAACCATAGAAATGATGGCTGGGGATCTCGATTCTCGTGATGAGCTGGAAATGCACACCATGCGAGATCTAGCCAAGAGCTGTCATGTCATGCTCAACGGCGAGCTTGCTGAGATCATACAACTGGCACAGACGACTGATGATACCAACCTGCACGATGATCTCAAAGCTAGACTCAAAGCACGTCTCGAAAGTATCGATCATCTCGCAGATCTACTTCAACGCTGTGGCAGAGAGTCTGGTGACGCACTAGCGAATGCGCAGAAGAGACGCAATTTGCGCAGATATGATGCTCAACTCACAGAAACACGTCAGACAATTCTCACCTTAGCGAGTGGTGACGAAGAGCTGAAGGACTTGGTCGCGACACACTCTACATCCCACAAAACATCGGACGCGATTGGGCAGGCTAGTACGATCATCAACCATGTCGGCCATTGCATGATTCGCCTGTACGAGACTGCTCAGTCTATCCAACGCGCAAGCAATCATGCAAAGTGCCGCAGCATACTCCGTATCTTGAACACGTATGCCGAGCAGCTCTCATACTCTTTCCATTGCCTGAGTGGATTTGAAGGTGCAGATTCACTCTCCATGCTATAACGCCAAGACATGAAGTGGCAGAGCGCTCTTGAGGGCTTTCGCTGGAGCATCGACTATCTATTACAACGCCTTAGGGCGTTTGACATAGCCCTGTTATTGGTCGCAATCACACCATTGTCAGGCAAGAGAGGCTTTGCCCACGACGTGCTAGTGTATCCGTTTGTCGACATCCACTTCTTGAAGCAGAACGTCGATGCCCTCGATGAGCTGCATCGAGTACGTCAGGAGCTTGCGTTGGAGCGGATTGCATACTTCTTCGAAGCGCAGGATGATGCCGTGAGTGATAAGGAAAGTGAAGTAAAGGACCAACAGATGGAAGAGCATGGGAGTGAAAATATAGACAATATGGCACATGAGATTAAAGGAAAAGCACATGGAGACGAAGTCCCACCACGTACATCCAGCGTGATCAATTTGCCTCCTCCTCAAGAAGATGATGGCATCGACATACACGGAAGACAAGAGGCTTTAATCGCAAATGGGAACAGCGAGAGGTCTGTCCAACTTCATTCACAACAGGAGGATGGCCATAAACCGCAAGATGACGACAAGAAAACAATGTTATCCACCAAGCCCCCAAAGGCAATCGTCAAGCATTCGCAAACACATGCAAATCTGGTTGGACAACAAGCCGAGTCCATACTTAGGGGCTCGTGTTGCACGTCTTCGTTCTGCCAGCGCCCAACAGTGGAGGAGTGGTGGCTACCTCTCCTCCAATGGGGTGGAAGCTGCGCGGACGTTTACGCAAGTCCTGCAAGTTGCTCGAAATGCAAATAAGAATTCAAAGCGACCAAGCATTGACGGGGAAAAGCTTTCAAATGACCACCACAAGCAACAAGATGGCGATCGTGAACAGCAGATACTCGCCACAGAGCCAATTCAACTGCGAAGCCAGACACTCGTGCCTAACGCATTTCAGCAGAAGGAAACTTCGGAGTGGCTTCTTCCACCTCACTGTACTATACCACAACGGTTTGGATTTCCTGCGATGTGCTTCCCAAGATATCCCCAAGCAGACAAGAGATCAGCGAGTGATGCTTCCGAATCAAGTATTCCGAATCAAGTACATCTGGGACGAGAAATGAAAGAGACGTTCGAGAAGCAGCCGTGGTGGCGGTGTACCCAGCCAAGTACGACACGGATAACGTGAGTCTCCTGAGTAAAAGAACAAAGGTGACGTCCGCAAGCATCCTCGCAGAAGATATGCAGTATCCCATCCATATCGCACTCATTCGCAATGATCACGACCAGCTTGAGAAACTCCTGCTTGCCGATGAGGATGTCAATACCAGAAACCATCGTGGCACAACAGCCTTAGAGTTCGCCATTGGGAGCTATACCGACGACCCAAATATGATCTGAACGCTTCTCAGAACTGGCGCGCACATCACTTTACCTTCTCGAGGATACCTGAGTGCGCTCTTTCACGTTCTGCGCAATCTGGACTTCCAGCTCGCCCTGATATTTGCAGATGAGGCACCAGAGGCAATGAAACGCATCATTAACGACAAGGATAGCGAGGGTCTTACGCCGCTCCTCTATGTCATTCGATAGAGCCCATTGACTCATTATCCTAATCTACCATTGGATGACGAGCCAAGCTTGTGCTTGCGCCTCATCGAACTTGGTGCTGACGTGACCATTGCTACCAACGATTCACAACTCACTGCACTGCACTTTGCGGCACGCTATAGCGAGCTGGATTTAGTAGAACGCATCATTGATGCTGGAGGGGACGTCAATGCTGCAGACGCCCGCGGCTGGACACCATTACACGAAGCTGTCATGGTTGGTTACCTTTCGGATGTTGTAGCTTCGTTAATGGTGGCAGGTGCAGATCCACATCGTCAGAATGCGCAAAAAGTGACTTGTGTCGAGCTTGTGATGGCTTGGGAGAAAATGGCGAAAGAGGGCGCGCTATCGTATAAGAACTTAGGTAAGCCTTTTAATTATAAAGTACCTCTGCGTGAAATTAAAAGGCTGAGAGAGATACTTATACTAGGGTCGACTAATAAAAATAATGTAGGAATAATAAGGAAGCGCTTTCTCGCGATTATACTAAGGCCTAGCTAGGACGTAAGGGGGCAATAAGAATAGGAGGGCATTATAGTCACATAAGCAACACTAATGTAGAAGTAGCTACAGAGTTATAAGTGTTAATTCTAGTAGTAACGACCATGTTCATTGCCGAATTAGATAGTAGTCATTGAAAATCCGCAGATTGATAGTACTGTCGGAGGGCTGAACAGTGTAATGCATGTAATAGCAACCTTCGACCTCATGCGTACAACGTGATATATCTTCGTCTGCTCACCTATGCTTGTGAAGTAGTGCCTCTCGGCTTTGCCGTCCAGCTCGATATGCATTTGAACACAGTTGTTAGACTGGACTTGTGACTGCGTACGATCACCTTGAAATCAACTCCGTCTTGCGACTGTTGTGATGATCAGCCCAACATCGACAACACCGCAAACGAACCTACCAGCCGTTCATATACTATAATCTGTTTTGTCAAATGTAGATGGTCACACCTTTGTACGTCCCCAAGCCAGGGCATCCTTGATGGTATTCGTTACTGGCGGCTGGTATCAATCCCGCCAAATATTGTTATAATAATGCTGGTGCAAGTATTGGAGCTGTGTGGTGGTACGCTCTACTGTACTGGAATCCGAGTTGTACTCTAAGTCTAGCATTCAGTTGACTATTTGCCTGCTTTTAAACAGTAGACACACCAGCATCCCTTCCCACTGCATTCCACTGCTTCCCACTGCACCTTACAAATCCCACTCCGCCTCCTCATCGCCCTCAAACCCAGCACGATAAGCCTCACCAATCTCCATCAACCCGTTCACCAACTCCTCTCTCTCCTCAGCCGCGACGCGCGTACGAGCCACTCGCTCGAGGCTTTTGAGCCAGGTGGACGTTGCGGATGTGATGGAGAGTGTTGCGAGGAGGGATAGTGTGGCTTGTTGTGATGGGTCTTGAGTGTCGGTGGGTTGCTGGTGCTGTGACGACGGCGCTTGATTGTTGCTGGTAGTGGTGAAGAGAGGGGGAAAACTGTCTAGGAAGGGGAAGGGGAGGGGTGTGTTGAACCTGTTAGGGGTTGGCGTTAATGGTAGTGTTGGGAGATTGAGGGGCAAGGAGGTGATGGCGGGGTGATGAGATGGATAGATGGCTCGATGGTCGATTTACCCACCTTCTGTAATTGCCCTCCCGCTCGTCGTCGTCGTTGTTGTGACCATTCCCTCTGATTTGATCCTCGTCCTCATCTCGTGCACGCCTGACATCGTATTCAGCAAAAACACGCACATCACCTTCCGCTGCCGTCGGAGATGGAGCAAGATTCCACTCTTGTAATAACGCCGACAATGTCCGTGGCCCATCCACGTCCATAACCTAAACTCTAGCCTGCGCAATCTTGCGCTCATCGCTCGGGTTAAGCACTACAGCCAGCTCGCTAAGCGAAGCGGCGTTTATGCCTTGAGAGCGGCGGAGTCGAGAGGGTAGGGTGAGGGTTTCGAGGGTTAGTGCTTGGATTGCTGAGGTATGCCAGGGGTGGTGCGAGTAGATTTGAGATGGCAGGCTGAGGGGGATGTACATGGAGACTGCTGGGGAGATTTCGTGGAGGGCACGAGCGGAATTGACGAGTTTGTTTGCTCTTGCGGTCTGCATGTTGGGAAGGGGGATGTTAGTCTTGCGATTGCTCTCTTTCCAAGCAATATACCTGTCACCTTGGCCCAGAGCCTCGCATGAGAAGTCAAATTGAAGAAACGGAAAAAAAAGACTCACAGCCGTACCCCCACCTCCCCCTTCACCCAACGCCCAAACCCACATCCCCGTCTTCCCCAATTCATCCCTCAATCTCTCAACATACCTCGCCGCGAAACCGCCCCAACCCCCTTCCACACCAGCCAACAACTGCACTCCCTGCATCTGATCACACTCTTCAACAACAGGCCTGACATCTCTATCGAACAAATCATCTTCACTGTCCAGCTGCCTGAAGAGGTCTTCTCCGGCGCTCCAAGTGTCGAAACCGCGCTGTTCGGGACCGAGCTCGGTTTCGTAGATTTGGATCAAGGAGCGGGGGTGGTGGTAGATGCGGTTGTAGTCGGACCAGTAGCGTATGTCTGATGGTTGGAGGCGAGGGGTGGGCAGGCCGCGGGAGAGGGCGAGTTGGTAAGGGTGTGCAGGGATGGCGGGTTGTGTGTGTGTTTGGGTTTGGGTTGAGGGGGTGTTTGTCCTATTCTTTTAGATTGAGCTTTTGGTGGCCAGGGAACGAAAGGGTCATAGACAAAACTAGGTCATATTCGCATATCACTATAGGATGACGGGACGGGACCAGATAATGGAAGAAGTTCATCATACAAGCACATCAACAATATCACAGCAAAGGTTACATACCAAACATTCCCATTCCCACTCGCATTCCCACCCTCCACGACCTCATACAACTCATTCACCCTCCTCAACGTACCAAAACCAGCCTTGAAATCATAAATCACAGCACGCGGCAAATACGTGTCTGAGCCATCAGCACCGATACCAGCACGAAAGTGAATGTCATGGTCGATTGGTGATTCTTCTTGGCTGCCATAGGTGAAGTAGGATCCTTGCGTGTTCCAGAAGTGGGTGCCGACGTAGTTGGCTTGGGAGCCTAGCTGGAGGGTTATGATTTCGTGCATTGTTGTCACGGCGAGGGATTTCTTCTTATGCACATTATTTTTGACAGGTTTGATGATAAATGCCTGAGGATGTCAAAAAGACGAGAGACGAGAGGTCGGTCACAGGTATCTGGGATCACGTGACCGCCTCTCCACTTTCTATCGAACAGCTCAATTGAAGACATGACCTCTGCGCCTTGCGTACACTCAAACAAGAGAGCGATCAACAAGGTCTCCATCATGATCAATGGATGAGCTCAGTGAACTATCAGGTAATGCAACGATGTTATTGTGGTTGTTCATTAAATTGAGGATCTCACTATTTATGCCCTTCATTGTGGTTGCTCCTTCCTTGTATTGTTTTCGTGCCTATTGTTCCCGTTATTGTTGCTTCCGTTCCGTCACAGCACTGTTCGATTTTATTGTGCTCTATTGTGCTGTATTGTATTCCTTTTGTCGTGCTTTTGTATCGTGCATCAAGACACGAACATATAACCGCAGTGCTCCAGAGGAGAGTACATTGTGCCGGCATCGAAAGTCGCATGGTGGGAGGGTTTCCAGGGTTCTGAGTAAGATGGTGGCCGAAAAGTCTGACCAGACTCTGAAGAAAACAAGAGCTCGAATCAAGCGATCTAGTGGATTTTAGAGGAAGTTTGGGAACTTTTTGCTGCTGGAGTGCATCGTGAGGAGTGCCGGGGGCGGTATGTACCCAGAGTGGGTGTGATGCGTCCCCATCGTTGTGTGCTGGGAGCTGGGAGCTGTGACAGTGACGATATCGACAGACAGAGGAGGATTGACCTTGGAGGGTGCCGTCGACGAAATTGCTACCTATAATTTCAAGTAGACATCTCTGTTGACAGACGAAGACTGACTATGAAAGGAGCATTTGACATGCCCTTCCCTCTCCTTCTATAGCTGCGTTGACGTACAGGCTTTCCTGGTAGTCGACTTGTTGTGTGGCGTCGATGTAGTTGCATTTCATGGTCTCCTCCATCTTTGGAGTCTCTCTGGTCGCGTGAGAATCATTCCAGACAAGCTTTGTTGCGCCGTATCCTTCGTGGATATGACCAAAGCAGTGTAGCTTGGGCTTGACTTAAGTCGTTGCTTTGAGAAGGGGAGGGCATCCAAGTTGAAGTACCTCTCCTTCGTGTAGGCAGTTGTCGCGAATCGTGTACGGGGGCCCGTGTGTCATGATGATATCAACATCATTGGGTATAGGTTGGACTGCATCGTTGTTGTTGTTGAAACGATCTTCTCAGACTTCGTGCCGAAGACGTAATCGCCGTATTCAACCGAGTATGGCGATACTTATATTTTGAAAGTGGCTCCAGTTGATAGCGTGAAAGAGTGTGTGCCCTCTTCGAGATAAGTTACACCTGCTTCCTCCGCAAGTGGATCAGTCATTAGTGCCAAGGCTTCCGCACATTCCTCCTGTTCGCCTTCTTCGACGCCATATTGTGGATCCAATTCGAGATCATGGTTTCCTGCTATGACGAGCTTTAACTCCGCATCGAGCTGTCCCAGCAATTTCAGGGCATCCTTGAGTGGGCGGATACTGCCACACTGGGTAAGATCGCCAGAGTGCAGGATAACGTCAACTCGAGGCAAAGGAAGGCTGAACGGATACTGCTTGTTCTCGTCAAGCTTCACGCCGCGGGTGTCAGAGAGGCACATAAACGTGGTGGAGACCGCAACCATAGTGAATCCTGAGAAAAAGGTAGTGAGAGGAGTGCTGTTGATTTATACACAAGTCGTGGTGCGGTTGTCGTCTGGGTTATGAGGCTGCGTTGTGATTTTTCGATGGGTCGCTCTTGCTTGTTGAAGTGCCCTTGTTGTTTCTCTGTTGTCGGTCTACTGAAGGTCGTGGACGCAGCTTATATACAAAATAAAATGTGCGCTCAGAAGAATGTTCGTACCAACACTCGGAACCTGGAAGGTAATCGTACCAGCGCTCAGAGCTATGCGTTAGACGAGACCAGACGATGAATCAGAGGGGTAGTCTTCAGTTGAGGCTACATTCGTCCTTGTTGAGCCGCAAGATAGACTACAGTGGTGAGAAGCTCCCACAGCAAGTTCTTTTGTATATCTGTTACGTGTAGGTCTGTCTTCTATAATCTCACGACGTCGTGAATTGGTGCTGAAATTTCGATACCTTCGACTTTGAGACTTGTTTCAAATTGTCAACGTCTTCTTCTTAATCACGAAATTACACTAGTCACTATCCACTAGCCACAGGCACAGCCGTCTCCAACTCGCCATGCGGACTCGCTCCTCCATTCACACCATTTCCATTTACATTCCCATTCATCTCCCCCACCCCCTCCGCATTCTCCAACAACATCTTCTGATGCTCTCTGCCCGCCGCCTCCTCCTCATCAGGCTCCCTAACGACCACCTCAATCACATCCACCCGACCCTGCTGCTCCTCTTCCCCACCTTGACTGACCTGCTGTCTCTTCGGCTTAATCACCGTCCTCGACGCAATAGGATAGAAATACGCTCCTTTCTGCAATCTCGTCCGTTTATTCCCGCGCTCATCCTTGGCACCGCTTTCTCCATCATACAATGCCAGCGCCACGGTCTCGTTGTACGGATCGCTCGGGTCGCCCTGCTGTCGGTACGTTTCGTATGCTCGCACCCGCGAGTATCGGAAATACTTCTTCCCTGTGTCTTTGTTTTCCTGGTCGTACAGCTCTTCATCGTCTTTGTTGGGATTGTTCACGTCGAATTTGGCTTTGATCGCTTGCGTCACTGCGGCGTCGCTGGGTAGGAAATACTCGAAATCGTACATTGGCGGTGGCGGCGGTGGGATGGACGGATCCGTCTCGTGAGCTTTCTGCATAGCGTCCCGTCTTTCTTGTTCTTCTGGTGGGAGGTCCAGGGGCCGGAGGAAAGCGACGTCGAGGCGTGTGTCGTATGTGTCGGTGTTGGTGGTGGGATTTGTCGAGAATTTGGTGAGGAGGTAGGAGCCTGTGTCGCCTAGCGCTGCGACGTCGGGAAGGAGAGGGTAAGCGTCTAAAAGCTTCAAGGACGGGTCATCTGGGTGTCGCGGATTGTCCCAGGCGCGTTGTTCTTCGGAGGATATCGTGCTCGGGTGCTCGATGGAGCGGTCTCTTGGATATGCGATGGTAAAGCCCTTGAGGATGTCGGTGATCATGCGGCGAGGGTCTTCTTTTTCGAACTCGGTGGGTCGTTTGCGTTTCCGCGGATCGGCTTTTAGACGGGATTTGGAGGGCTCGATGCGTTGCGAGGCGTCGTTGGAGATGTATTCAGTGCGACGCAGGAAACTGACGTTAGAGAGCTGTGTGCCTTTTCCGAGCATGGATACTGGGCGGAGAAGAGGTTTGTCATTGGGATGTGCTGGTGGGGGATGTTGTAGTCCGTAGATGACTGTGACTAGATCAGTGTCTGTTGCAGCAAGAAAGAGTATGCTGTTCATTCTTACTGCTCTCATCACCATCGAAAACACCAGGTAGACCGATGAGATTTAGAGGCATGCCTAGCTCGGCATCAGCCTCAATGTTGAGTGGCTGTTCTCGAAATAGTCTCGAGGCATAGCTGGCGGAGGTATATTGGCCGCTGGACAGGCTGGGATCAGGAATGTCGAGCAGTTTCGGTAGGCCTGGTGGAGGAGGGAGTGTGTTGGAGTATCGAATGCGGGCTATGTAGTCTTGATGATATACACGATCCGACCTTGAGGCTGTCATATTGAGAGTAGGAAGCTATTGCAACTGCTGAAGCCGAGTCCGAGCAGCGAATATGCAGGTCGAAGGTGATGAGATGTTTGTGTTGCGCGTGAGGTTGTTCGCGTTTCAGATTGGATTCATAAAAAGGGGCTTGAAACTGAACAACACCATTGAGACTCAATTGACATGCTGCTGCAGCAACACTTATATAGTTCTCTTGGTAAATCACCAGTTCCACAGACATTTATATGCAAGCACCCGGCTGCCCAGGCGGTCCCATTCCAGCCCACTGATCCAGCTATCATTCGTCACTGTCAGCTTCCCAAACACACTCGCTCCCTTCCACACCAAGACTTGAGGGTCGATTTCCCGCGGCGGCGGCCCAATCAAAATCTCCTTTCTGAACTTTGGCACTGAGTTCTGCAGCTCTTCCTCAAGGAAAGGTCGAAAGCCTTTTGTCTGGGATCCACCGCCAATAGGAATGATACCACCAAAGAAGTCTCGCATTTTACGTTCATCACTTCTTGCAGCATGCTCTATAGATAGAGCAATAGCTTCATCGAGCGGGATGCAGGGCAGTGTGCGGTCTCGCCGATCTGCCGCTCCGATTATTTCAGTCAGTGGGTGCTTCGAAATGGAAGCCAAGTCTTTATCGCCCTCCACAGGCGATATTGCTCGATGTGGCTGTGGTGTTTCAGCTTCCCTTGGTGGGCTCGTTGCTGGCTCTTCGATGGTCCCGCTCGGGACACTATTGGCTGGTCGAGCCGGGGTCGAGGCTACAGCTGGTGGGATTGGAGTCGAGCCATTGACACCCGTGGAGTCAGCAGGAGGCGGATTAGTAGCAGCCACGATATCAAGTAGTTGAGCTTGTGCTGTTGAGATTGGGTCATTCGGTGAGCCATCGTAGAGATCGTATGAGCGACTAATGAGACTCCTTCTACCCACAAGCTTGTTTGCAGTGTCGAATAGCCCTGGTCGGTAATAACCCTACTCCTTGTATTAGCATCTCAATTCGCATTCCAACTCTGTCCAAAATCTCACCATGGTACTGAGCATGACCTCGTCATAGCACTTGAACCTGTAGTGCCGCGTCTCTTGATTTGGTGCTCGAAGATGGAAGTCATGTTGTTGTGATCCATGAGCCAAATCGCTATAGGCCAGAGTACCAAACCTCTGCTTCAGCTCTTCTGCGAGCAGAATGTCGAACCTCCGTTTCAGGTTCAGGTCAGCATAAGGAAACGAGCTCGAAAGCAACATCTTAATGAAGGCCTCGGTCACATCGGCACTGCCGTATCTCATCGTTATTCTTGAATTCTCCACTACCAGGCCTTCATCAACACAGCAGATTGATGTTTTATAGGCGCCAACATCCACAACGCAGCAGGTAGAGAAGCCAGCACCAAACGAAGCTGACATGCTCTCCTGTATTAGTGACACCTTGGTAAAGCCAAATTCGCGAAACAAGAGTTCCAGCATAGTGATAATGTAATTCTTCTCGTAAAGATCAGGTACTACCAGGACGCAGCTGTACTGCGCTCTTTCGCGTGCGCTGCGTATGCCAAGCTGGTCTTTGATAGCTTCTTCAATAATAGTGATAATGTCTCGGTAAAGATGATTCTGGTCGCTGTAGTCTCTTTCGTTAAATGTGCCGTATCTCAAGGGCCAGCAAAGCTTGTAGCGAGGCTTAGACTGATCTGGAATTCGCAAAGCGCTGTGGCCAACAAGATAGTCTGGCGATGACCCGTTATCAGTAACCACAACATCTGTCCATTCAATCTTGTTGATGTCGTTGTGCTCAGAAATTGTATCTGGCTGGACTTTACGATTGAATGCCTGCGCCTGTTCTCTAGTGTTAGGAACAAATCTGATACCCTTGCCTCTCAGTCGACCTTTCAGATCGACAGTCATCGCCGAATATGCTTCAGTAAACTATTGAAAATCAGTAAAGCCAATATGGCTTCATTTGTGAAGACCTACCCAATCTTCCAATTCAACTTGTTCGGCCTGACCTTCTACCTTTCGTCTCTTAGGCTTCGGCTCGCCTGTGCCTGTCTCTGATTCGCTTTGTTCAGCCTTTCTAGCAACGACCATAGGCACAGTCTTTGGAAGGGGGTCACTTGCTAGACCGACACGCAGGTTTCGACTCCCTGGATGAATAATAATAGTCTTCGAGCCTGGAATCTCGGTCGCTCCAGATCTCAGGTCAGAATCTGGCATCTCATCATCGCCTGCTTCTGGGCCATCGATAGCCATTGGTCCCTCATTTGGACTTTGATTTTGCTGTGCTAGAGCTCGATCTTTGTCGCGTGCTGCCTTTGCTAACTTGTTACGGTTCTCCTCCGCTTGCAGTCTTTGAGACAGAGCTTGATCATCGCGCTTGAGAAAATCACTAGAATATTATGCTTAGTGTGCAATCTCACGAGTTTCAGGTTGATCAACCTACGTATAGTAGTTTTTCTGGTTGATCAGTGGTGGAATCGGCCATGAGGTGAACCCGAGATTGTTGTCACGTCTTTGTAACTCTTTTTCAGTCAGCATTAGGCTCTTAGTAGACACTACGCGAATGAGACGCACCTTGCTGTTCACGAGGTTTCCTTCGAGGAGGCATTGTTTTTGCTGCGACGACACTCACGCAAGCTTCAGATTCACCAAGATTGTTAACACGTCTCAAGACTCCATTTTTGAGTTATGATGGTTATGGAGGAGCACAACGCCTTGCCGCCATCGACGCTAGATATTGTTCGTGATTCCAGCTCCAAAGCACAGACCACCCAAGTTCCCCACATCTTGTTGACGTTGTCGACAGATCAGCAACCTGGGAATCGCATTGTCTTCTTGCTTCTACAATAAAGTCACTAGACATAGGAAGCTCCTATACCTTTACGAAACGTTCCTGGAGCCACCTTTCAGATTCGACTGCCAGCTCTCATTGCCATCCGCGACTACATCTTATTACTGCTGGAAGCTAAACATATCCCATACTCATCCGAGGCTTCCTCAGCATGGGACTTTCCTTCTCACGTTTGGTGGGCTTACTCTGGTCAAAGAAAGAGATACGAATACTTATTCTGGGCCTGGTATGATGCGCCCTCCAGCTGCGAAAGAGAACCAGGGCTCACAATACAATCTTCCTAGGACGGCGCAGGCAAGACAACATTACTATATCGATTAAAGGTGTGCCCATCTACATTTGCTTGAACATCGGCAGTTAAGAAATGAAGCTCATGCCATATGTAATATTATAGATCGGAGAAGTGGTCACAACGATACCAACAATAGGATTCAATGTAGAATGTAAGACTAGTTGGAATGATTGCGCGCCGCAGCAGAGAAATAACAGTTTGTCAAGCCGTAACATATAAGAACCTCAATTTCAATGTCTGGGTAAGAACCATGTATGTTTGGAACTTGCGCTAGGAGACTCACTGTCATACAGGACTTGGGAGGTCAAACCTCAATACGACCATACTGGAGGTGTTACTATGCCAATACAGCTGCCGTCATTTTTGTGATTGATTCTACAGACATAGATCGACTAGGTACAGCAGCTGAAGAGTTGTCAGCCATGTTGAACGAGGAAGAATTACGAGACGCTGCTTTATTAGTATTTGCAAATAAGCAAGATCAACCTGGAGCAAGGGGAGCAGGAGATATATCAGAAGCACTTAGGCTTGGTGAGCTCAAGGACCGCAACTGGAGTATTGTGGCATGCTCAGCAATAGATGGTCGAGGTATACCGGAGGGTATGGACTGGCTTGTGGTAAGTCTAGATGTTGTCCTCTGCTTCGCTAACCACTGACGAAACGTAGGGGACTGTGCAGTCAGACAGCTGAGCTCAGACCGTGATGTAGATTTAGTTTACACATCAGCTGTAGTCGCGTCGCCCCCCTCCCAAGATACAACGCTCGAAGCAATGATTGACAGCTTACAGAGGCGAGGGAGACTGTGTAGGCGTCCTGAGGACTTGCAATACTCGCGATTTTGGGTCGGACTGGACACACAGTGTGTGTTGCTAATCGAGTAACCTCGACGAAGGATTGTCAGGTACAACGAAGCATTGGGTAGTGCGACAACTACCACATCTCTGGCGTGGAGTTTGATAGGCAGATCCGTTGCTATCAAGGAGGGCAGCAATGGACGATGGACAATAGAACATTCGCAGTCTGAAGAAGAAGAGGCTTTTGTCAGGACTGCTGCTGAGTGTTTGCGGTCTTCTCCGAAAACGCACCTGCCTAATCTAAACCACTCCACTCAAAGTCTCCCCATCATTCCAGGATCTCAACGGGCGCCAAGACGAACTCAGATATCAATTATAATTATTTGCCATCTTCCTTCATCCACCTTCATTTTCGAGTCCATGTTCATTGCTGTATCTCGTGGTAGTAAGTTAAGTGCTGTGCACCGGTGAGCTCTGTGTGTCTAGCGAGAGTCTCGTGATAGGAGAAACAAGACGTGTAGCGGCTCGATCCCTCACACGGCCACTGACCGAGGAGCAGCGTGGACACTTGTAATTCTTGCCTGCCAATATTGAATCGACACCACAATGAAGGGGTTTAGCCGACAGGTTCAGCGCTACAGCGCTGTGCACGCTTTACAGCCTCAACTGCGGCGTCGTTGTGCATCTCACCTACCACGATATGTCACTCATGCCCAAGCACGTACTTACCATGTAGACAACACTGCAAGCAACCAGAAAAAGTCTGTCCTTTCCCCGCTAGACACTTTTGCTAGAAGGCACATTGGTCCTCAGCAGAGCGCGGTAGAGCAGATGGTGCACGCTCTGGATCCCAAAGCAAACTCCTTGGATGAGTTTGTTCATCAAGTTGTTCCTGAAGATATCCTGTCTGACAGACACCTAAGAGTGTCAGGGCCACCGCAAGCATTAGGAAGCCAGAAAACCGAGGCTTCCGAGTTTGAAGGGTTTACAGAGTCACAACTACTAACTCGTCTGAAAAAGATTGCATCCAAGAACAAAGTCTATCGTAGCTATATTGGCTGTGGATATGCGGGAACACGAGTACCCGAAGTCATCAAACGTAACGTGCTGGAAGGTCCTGGATGGTACACAGCATATACTCCTTATCAGCCAGAAATCAGTCAAGGAAGACTTGAATCATTGCTGAACTTCCAAACCATCGTCACTGATCTGACAGGCCTTGCATTCTCAAATGCTTCTCTGCTCGATGAAGCAACGGCCGCCGCTGAAGCCATGACGTTGTCGATGAACGCTCTGCCAGCATCAAGACAGAAGCGTGGCAACAAGGTCTACTTCGTTTCACATTTGTGCCACCCACAAACAATTGCTGTGTTGAGTTCCCGTGCGGAGGGGTTCGGCATCAAGCTGGTCATAGGTGACGTTCTTGAGAACGACTGTCAAGCTGTGAAAGATATTGGCGAAGACCTTATCGGTGTGCTAGCACAATACCCTGATACTGAAGGTAATGTCGAGGATTTCCGCCGACTCTCAGAAGCTGTGCACGGTGTAAAGGGAACCTTCAGCGTGGCTACGGATCTCCTAGCACTTACGATGCTCACTCCTCCTGGCGAGTTTGGTGCCGACATTGCGTTCGGTAACGCCCAACGATTCGGTGTGCCGTTTGGTTTTGGTGGACCTCATGCAGCTTTCATTGCTACTAGCGATAAGCACAAGCGAAGGATTCCTGGTCGATTGGTTGGTGTCTCCAAGGACAGGCTTGGAGATCGTGCCTTCCGTTTAGCTCTTCAGACGCGCGAACAGCACATCAGACGCGAGAAGGCTACTAGTAACATATGTACGGCACAAGTTCTGTTAGCTAACATGAGTGCATTTTATGGAATCTATCACGGCCCTCATGGTTTAAGAGATATTGCTCGTCAGGTTATGGCTAGTGCGAAAATATTGGATAATGCGGTCAAGTCACTTGGATTCGAGACAAACACCTCAAAGAAGGATGGTACAACGTTGTTCGACACTATCGCTATAGATGTGGGCACAAACAACGCAGATTCTGTGCTTGAATGGGCGGTGAAACACAAGCAGATCAACTTAAGAAAGCTTGACATGTCACGCGTGGCAGTAACTCTGGATGAGACAACTGAAGAAAAAGATCTGGTCGATGTCATCGAAATCTTCAGAAACTTTGCGTCGAAACAAGAGACGAATCTGGACATCGCGTCTTTGACTGAGCAAGCACAGATCGAGCTGCCCGAGCAATTCCAGCGAAAGTCGGACTTCATGACATTGCCTGTGTTCAACTCTTACCACTTCGAAACCGAACTTCTGCGCTATATCCATCATCTGCAATCCAAGGACATATCTTTGACACATTCCATGATTCCTCTAGGATCATGCACAATGAAGCTCAATGCGACGACTGAGATGGTTCCAGTCTCATGGCCAGAATTCTCTTCATTACATCCATTTGTACCACAGGACCAGGCCACAGGTTACAGTGAGCTGATCACTGAGCTCGAGGAGGATCTCTCCGAAATTACTGGATTCGCCAAAGTCTCTCTCCAGCCAAACAGCGGAGCACAAGGAGAATTTACCGCTTTGCGAGTTATCAGGAAGTATCTGGAAGACCAAGGTGAAAGTGGGAAAAAGAGAGACATTTGTTTGATTCCTACTTCTGCTCATGGTACAAACCCAGCCAGTGCAGCTATGTGTGGTATGCGCGTCGTTACTGTCAAGTGTGACTCGAAGACCGGGGATCTTGATATGGAAGATCTGAAAGCAAAGTGCGAGAAGCATAGCACGGAGCTTGGTGCAATCATGATCACATACCCCAGCACGTTTGGTGTTTTTGAGCCAAGAGTGAAGGAGATGTGCGACCTTGTCCACGAGCATGGAGGACAAGTGTACATGGATGGTGCCAACATGAATGCCCAAATCGGCCTCTGCTCTCCAGGAGAGATTGGCGCTGATGCTTGCCATCTGAACTTACACAAGACCTTCTGTATCCCCCACGGTGGCGGCGGTCCTGGTGTAGGACCAATTGGCGTCAAGTCTCATCTGGCAAAATACCTCCCTGGCCATCCACTCGTCTCTACAGGTGGTGAGAAAGGTATCGCACCTGTCAGCGCTGCACCATGGGGCAGTGCGAGTATCCTACCGATCAGCTGGTCCTATATCAAGATGATGGGCGCTCGTGGTCTTACTTATGGTACCAAGATTGCACTGCTCAATGCAAACTACATCCTTGCCCGTCTCAAACCTCACTACAACATTCTCTACACCAACAAAGCTGGCCGCTGCGCTCACGAATTCATTCTCGACGTGCGAGAGTTCAAGGATACTTGTGGTATAGAAGCTATTGACGTCGCGAAACGACTTCAGGACTACGGCTTTCATGCACCAACAATGTCATGGCCTGTTGCGAACACATTGATGATTGAACCGACCGAGTCCGAATCGAAAGAAGAGCTGGATAGATTCGCAGACGCGCTCATCGCCATCAGGAATGAGATAAGAGAGGTCGAAGATGGAAAACAACCGAAAGAAGGTAACGTGCTCAAAATGTCGCCGCATACCCAGAAGGACCTTTTGGTCGGTGAATGGGATAGACCTTATTCCAGGGAGAAGGCTGCATATCCATTGGAGTACCTCAAGGAGAAGAAGTTCTGGCCTAGTGTGACGAGATTGGATGATGGTAGGTCAACGGCGATGAGATGAAACTTTGAATTCGTACTAACCATGTCTGTAGCATATGGAGATATGAACCTGTTCTGTTCTTGTGGTCCCACGGAACAAGGTATGACAGGGGAGCAGGCGCCAATGCCAACATAGTTTCAAGTAATATTGAGGCATCGGGGTTAGGGGCTGGTAGGCAAAGGTTTCAACAGTGCATAGCGCGGATCAAGTGGACGCACAAGGGACATCAACTAGTCCTCTTGGTTATGGCGTTTGATAGTATATATACAAAAGAATGGGCTACAGTACTTTTCTCATCATATGAGCGGATCTCGAGAATGATCACATCGTCCCTACTCATCACAGGAGTTTCGAACACCAAGTTGAAAATGTGAGCTTATGCCACTCACCTGACTATTTACGCAGGAGATGGAGAGTATATCCGTGCAAGATCGCCGCTGGTGTCCGGGTCGTAAATAACAGTCGAATGTGTACTGAATGATAGATAGCTATCAGATATATATCATCATCTTTCCAGACACGTTTCGCTATTCTTCATCGCCCTCCCCTATCTCATGTCGCCAGATTATCCATTACTCATTACCACTAGTTCTCTTCCTCCTGTTGGAAATACCGCCTCATCTCAACCTTTCTCTTCTTCATACCTCCACTTCCGCTCCCACTCCCACCCACCTCCCCGCTTTCCCCACCACCAGCAATAACAGCCCACTCAGCCACACTAGCCCCACCCCCATCACCCGCCCAGCTCCCCTCAATCGTCAGCGTCGCATACCTACCTCCCCAAATCTCTTGTGGTAACTCCACTGTCGTCGTATTACTCTGATATTGCACCAACGCTGCTGCGTTGAGCGCGTCGTAGGGCGCGCTGATTGTTACGTTGCCTGAGGCTGCTATCCTACTCTCATTATCTCCAGAAGAAGAGGAGGAAGAGGTGGAAGAAACGTTGGAGAAGGAGATACTATATCTCAATGCCGGTGCTTGCGCCCAATCGAATGCGAACCCAGCGATTGGCACGCCTGAGTTCTCAGGACCCAAATCGACGGTGATGCTTGCGGAAGTGTTGAGAGCGGGCTGCCAAGCCGTTGAAATCGCGCCGTCGATTGCCGACAGCGGGAAGCGGCCTGGTAGGTATGCGGCGCTTGAGGTGACGATGGGACGGCATTGAGCTAGGTTGTTTGGGATTGTGAGGTTGAGATCGGGGCGGCGGTTGGGAATGATCAGGGGGGTGAGGAAGGTTAGGTTGTGGATTTGGGGGGAGAAGGAGAGGGTTACCGGAATTGGGATGGTCGTGGTTATGTTGGCAGTGTTAGTGTTCGGGGAGTAACTGTAAAGCGGATTGTAACCTGGTGTGGTTCGATTGAGGCGGGTAAGTGTGGTATGTGTTCGGTTGGCGGTGGCAGAGATGGCGTGGCCTTGCCAGTAGATTGTACGGTAGGTTAGATAGTGGATTTGTGGAGGGAGGGTGGGCGAGATGTTAAGATCGGTTTGACGCAAGCGAAGACCGAGGTACCCAAAGATGGAGACGCGAGATGCGCCGCCCATGCCGGTCAGGAAAGGGAAGGCTGGGTGGGTGCCGCCGTTGAGAGTGTAGTTGTCGTTTAGTTGCTCGGAGTACTAGGCGTTGTATCAGTCACGCAGGTTCACAAATTAGAGCTTTGATAGCTAGGGAGTATGGAGTAGGAGGAGGAGAATATAGTATACCTGATACCAAGGCCCTCGAGCATAAGGAATAGAGCCGTATAGATCGTAAGTATATGCGGAGCAACCCGATGGTGACTCTTCCGAAGCAACTATACTGAACACACCATAGGTCATTCCAGGACCATTAGCCGATTGTTTGCCAGCGTAGTAGTCAAGGTCAGATAGCGTATACGGATTTTGATAGTCCAGGAAGTCGTCGATCAGAACGACATCGGCTTGCTTGACGGAAACACTGCCGTTCATGCCAGAGTATTCCAAATTGATGTCGATTTCGGGATCTGTTGGGATCACAATGTTCGCTGCTTGTCGAGCCCATGTGGCACTTGTCGACAGCCCGAATTGATTACGAAAACTGTTTGCACGTTCGAGTATAGTTTTGATGAGTACGTTGGTATATCCGGGATTGTTGATGTGATTGGCCCATTCGTCAGGATCTGTAGCATTCAGAAAGCTGTATTGTCCAGTGGAGCTGTTGAACTGGAGGAGATCAGAGTATACCTGTGCCACAGCATCATATATGGGGAAGTAGTTGTTTCTGAAACTATCCGTATCTCCTGTGACATAGTAGAGATTTTCCAGCTCAAGGCCAATATCACCATTGATATGGTATTCATAGTCGAAACAAGGACCGACACCACTACATCTACCGCTTCTGCCAGATGTCCAAGGGAAGATGGCAGATGATGCAGCGAAGCTCGTGTTTGCTTGGGAGGATAGGAACGCATCGTTGATGTTGAGTTGGGCTTGACTGAACTTGGATACTCTGTAGTTGGCTATTTGTCTTGCAGCTTGTGGGTATGCAACAACCAGACCTGGTGACATCCAGTTTTCTGCATCCCAGAAGATGAGACCAGCATAGCATGAGGAATCCAGACCACAGACTGCAATGCTATTATTTGCTAGATTGTTGTTGTACACGTTGCCATATAGACTTGTGACGCTAGCAGTAGCATTCAACCCAACTGTATTCTGGACCATACCGTATGAATTGGTAACTGCCATGATCTGCTGATCGATAATGTTCTGATCGTTAGGCAGACTGCCATTAGGGTAGCGATAACTATCGACGGAGTCGGGCGTGAAGATGGACTGCCATTCTTGGATATGTGAATTCAACAGGCTTTGAAAACCTGCTGCCGCTGCCGCCATTGACGCAGTGCGGGCTACAGCCTGAGGACTACGGAAAGTATCGGCAGAAGCAATGCCAACGAACTTCCCAACTGTGGTTATCGTCCCCGATTGCAAGCTGAGTGAGATGCTCTGGGCAATAGATGAAGCATTGGATCCTGCTATGGACACATCAGTAGTCATTGTACGTGGGTAGTTCCCGATGCTTCCATTGACCAAGGTCTTAGCATAGATATATGCAGAATCAGTAGAGACATTGACAGGATGTACGGCAGACCAGATTGTGCCATTCGCAGCATCAAACCCTGTACCAACAGACTCTGCTCTAGCAGCTCCATCACCATTCAGCACGTCGTATACAGTCACATTCGCTGCGTCACGTGTTTCAATAGTCAACTGGACTGCAGCCTGATTGACGTAGAGCTTGTGTGCCAACATGGTGTACGCGATGAAGAAGCTAGTTCCTTCAAGAGGCGTCCAGATGTAAGACCAAGATAATGTGGCATTCCGGTAGTTCCAATTTGATTCATACCAGCCAATCTCGCTTACACTGGTCGACGCATTGAGGAAGTGTCCTTGGTATTCGATCTCAAGACCACTCCAATGCGGTATACCACTGATTACATCTTCATTGCCGAGTTCGTTCAACCACTCGAAATTCGTCATTCCGCCTGTAAAGCCGGGTACTGAGCCGTAGAAGCCTGCGACTGTGGAAAAGGTCTGTCGACGGTCGAATAGTGGCCAGCCATAAATGTTGTCACCACCAGCAGAACTTTCGACCTCGAAGAAAGGACCTAAGGAGGAAAGGCCAATGCCGATATATCCATTCGAGAGATGTGCTCGGGATTGATAATGTCCTGGGTCAGGAACTCGGCTGGTTATAGACCAGTTGGCGTCGTCCCAAGTGGTATTCTGATATGCAGTCGGATAGACCAGAGCTTGAACCTGTATGCAGAACAACGCCAGTGCTCTTAGGAAGAGCATGTTTACACTGGATTAGAGGAATCAGCTCACAAGTGTAGCACGTTCTCGCTAGAACTTGATTGGGTCAGAGATCGAGAAGTTGAGGTGCATCTCCTATCTGATACACGAGACGACATGGAAGGAAGTGGTAAGATGACTCCACAATGCAAGTAAGACGGGATCTTTAGTGCCTAAGAAGCCCAATGTACAAACACGAACCTTGGATGATGTGCAGGTGTGAGAGGAAGAGGACGGGTAAGTGGCTGTACCACGTCATTGATCATCACCGTCAAACACAATTTATATATTACAGATTACAGTTACACACTGACCTACAAGCAGTCTAGCAGTCTAGCAGTGTAAGAAAGGCAATGTAGGCGTATACCGTAGTCTTGACTTGCAATGGCTCGCAACTCTCGTGGTAAATTTGCGAACGATATGCTCTTGTAGTCACGTGATCATTTTGTGGACAGTTGCTGCCTCTTGTCTTGATCAACCAACCAATCATGCATCCCCTCCACTCCCATCGCCATCCCATACCATACCATACCAATATACATACTACTCACAGCCATCCAGCACAACCGCATACACACCGGCAACAACTCCTCCAATCAAGAGCACACTCCTAACATCATTATGCCACTTCCACCTCCTAACCAGCCTCTCAGAAGTCCAAGCGATGTTGCCCTCTCGTTCGACGCTTCTGGCCTCGTGGCTGGCGTAGCGTAGTGATATGTCCTGTAGTTCTGGTGGTGGTGGTGGTAGGACTTTCTGTGAGAGGAATAAATATTAGTGGATGGAGAGGAGTGGATGTTAGTGGATACATAGGTCTGAGTACTGAATGTCTCAATTTCGCTGGTGTGATTGTTGATCAACACCTTGGAGCAGGTGCTCAATCTCCAACGAACGTGCACAGCCATACACAAAAGCTCGAGGTGCGGCACACTCCTCACTCGGAAGCCCACCTCAAGCACAAGCACAAAGCATACAGTACCTCGCGAACATGCATGACAATCATAAAATGGAGAACTTAAAGCCAGCAACCAACTCACCGCACACCTGATCCCCAACGCGCCGTTCGTCCTCCTCAACACCGTCAACGCAAGCACAATGCCACACTGTCCCATCAACGCCACCGTGTACAACAGCACCACAGATCCCAGCTGCCTTCCCTGCTCCCGGGCGTCCTTGTCCCTAACATCTCCACTCCTGCTCTCCGCAAAACAAGTGTAGAGGAGGAAAAGGTAGCAGATGACTGGGACAGCAGTAGCAGGTCTAGCAGTCGTTGCACCATGGACGTACATTTGGCGCCATTGGGAGAGGAGGAGTGTTTCGTTGGGCGGGGAGAATTTGCGATTGTTGCTGACACTTCCAAGCTTCATCGGCGCGCTGACGTGATCCTTATCGTGCCCGACATGGCGGGATGAAATTCCCGAATCATCAATCTTAGTCGTTGTTGAAGTAGTCGCGTCACTCCTCACTATTACTTTCGAAGTTTCAGAACGTCCAAAACACTCCAACATCATTGGCACAGTAATCAAAGACATCGAAGCGGTGTAGCCAGCAAAGAGGGCGGATGTAGTAATTGCGAGGATTTGTGCAGCGGCTTTTGTGTTTTGAAGTGTTAATGAAGATGAAGTGGTGGCAGTCATGCTGATTAGACTTGCACGGCAGCGAGTGAAAGGAGAGGTTAATCTTCTAAGAGAGGCAGAGCTAGAGGAGGAAGAGGGGAGCACGTGTTAATGCAAATGCGAGGGGTGACGGAACCAACTTGCGATTGTGGGTAAGCTGACTATTGGGTATTGCTGTAAGCGCGAGGCTGAGGCTGAAGCGCCTCGTCTCGGTACATGTAACCTAGACGCTAGCGGTAGCATTGCAGAGTACATTTTCCAACTTGCATTACTATTGCTTGAGATCATCGTATGCATGATTGGGTTGTTGAATATCTGGCTGTTCGAGTACGCGTACTGGTGACTGTATGGGTTGTATAAGACCATTGAGGATCAGCAACAGCAACAGCAACATGCTCACTCTAAGTGCACGTGGTTGCTGTTTCAGATTCTGCTTGAGTTGCGTTGACCCGGCGGCTGATTGAGAAGATCCTTGGATAGTGTAAACAGTTGTATTACTTCAATATATTATGTCGCTCATAAAACATGCTAATACATTAAACTGGGTATCGTCATAAAAACAGACCAAACAAATTCACCTCCGACTCTCTACCAATCAACCAGCTCATCTAGTATCCTATGGTATAATTAGTAACCATTCTTGGGCTCCTTGTGAAGCTTCGTAGGGTGTTCACGGTGCAACATACTCTTGTGTGCAGTCGTACCCTCGAGACCAGTCGTAGGGTCCTCAGAGTGCGTAAGACCCTGTGCAGCTGCTTGGCGGGACTCGTAACCATCAGTAGAACCGATGGCAGCAGATGAGCCGTAGTTTGCAGACATTGGGTTGTACGATGCAGAACTGGATCCGTCACCCTTTCCGTAGCCGGAACGGCGGAAGGAAGAGTTGCCATCCTTGGAGTAGTCGCTGGTGCCAATGGAGGAGTTGTCGTTGTAATGGTGGGGCTCACGAGTAGGAAGATCAGAGCCGAAGTTGGGATGGACATTGGCAGCGGTGGATGATGGGTAGGCGTGACCACCGAGACTAGTAGGTTGGCCTTCGTCAATGCGGTGTCCCGAAGGGTAATCGCCTCCAGCAACACCACTAGGGTGCTCGTACTTTTCAGTCAACTTGGAGGTATCAGCATAGGTACCATCTCTGTGATGTTGTCCCTCGTGAGAGACAGCAGTAGAAGGAGTGAGAATGTTCTTGTGCTTCATCTTGTCGTCGTGGTGCTCGGCAGGCTTGCTGTGAGAGCCAAAGTGGCTCATCAGGCCGCCGCTGGAGCTTCCATGATCGCGCTTGGCCTGGTTCTTCTCGTGCTCCTTGATTTCGTGGGCAGTCAAGCCTTCAGAAGCGAGAGTTCCAGCAGCACCAGTGTGGGGGTCACGAGCCTCATTGGCACGTGAGTTAAAGTGACCACCTGAGAAGTGTTCCTTATCGTAAACGCCAGTTTGGTCGGGAGCCTGCTTGAGACCACCAACGAAGTCGGGTCGTTCTTGGTAGCCATGGCCAGTGTAATCCGCTTGGTTGTGTTGGCTACCGAGGATGTTGTGGCCGCTACCAGTAGGGCCGGGAACAGACTGTCCTGATTGACCAGTCAAAGAAGAGTCTCCGAAAGTTGACTGGTTGTAACGCTGAGCAGGTCCACTTTGCTCGTGCTCATAAGCTGAAGCACCCAGCGCACCAGCTCCGAGACCTCCAGCAACCAAACCAGCATCACGTCCAGTGTGGTGACTAGATTCAGAGGGAAGACCAGTAGGGGCAGCATATTCTGAAGTGGAAGGCTGGCCAAGTCCAGAAGTGGATGATCCGTGGTGACCACCAAGCTCGTGAGCTGCCAGGCCTGCTGCGCCAACACCGGCACCACCCAAGGCGACATCACGACCTAGGAAGTCGGGTCCTATTTGATATCAGAATGTAGTATATTGAAAGTATAGGGTCTTAACTTACCCTTTCTAGGGTCGTAGTGCTCCTTAGCATACTGCTCAGTGCTGATCTCTGGGTGGCCGTGTGTCACACTGCTGCCATGAACACGCTCCTCGTGAAAAGTAGGGTTGACCTCCTCCTTGTAAGTCGCAGGATCCAAAATGTTGGCAGTAAAGGTCTGGTGAGCATGTCCATGATGTTCGTGACCATGCTCGAGAGAACGATCCTGCAATCCACTGGACAAAGCACCTACACCGCCTGAATAAGAATGTTAGCATGTATCTTTATGAGTAGCATCCTGTACTTCATAGCTTGCCTGGCTGTCCGACGATGCCGCTCTTGACAGACAATGCGCTTGAAGTTGCAGGAGCCATCGAGGGTCGTCGTAGTTGGGATATATTACCTGTGGAGGCAGATGTAGGGTCGTGCTCGAATGTAGGGACATGTGAGCCAGTTGTAGGATGTGTGTGGCCAGTACGGTCATTATACTGTGTGCCCTCAACAGTACGTCCAGAGTCCACAGGGTCGCGTGCATCAAAAGGTTCATCAACACGAGAGCCAGCTCCAATACCAGAGTGGGTCATAGAATCACCCGTCTCTCCTCCTGACGCAACACCTGTAGTGTGAGCACCATGTTTCGGGTCATGCTTCCAGTCTAACTCAGCATCCGTCTTGTTGCTGTGAGCAACTGTGCTGGTAGTTCCTGTTGTGCTGCCGTGGCCGTGAGCCGCACCAGTCTCGTCATGGTGACCCTCCTTGTGGCCGCCTAGGTGAAGAGCTTCCTTGATCTTATTCATTTTGAGGGATCTGTGTTGTGGTGATTTGTGGTGGGATTGGAGTAAAAGAGTTGAGATTGAAGGATTAGACTTGGGCGTGTGGATTTATGTCTTGATTGGAAAATCAGAATTGGTATGGAGAGAGAGAGAGAGAGAGACAGAAGAAGAAGATTGGATGAAGTAGCCAGGTATTATACGTATGAGGGACCAAGTTGCCATGACTTCAGAGAAGCGGGGACCACAACGCTGTCGTCATTACATCACATGCAGCCCCACGTTTCAGCCTGTTTTGGCCTGCTTCTAGACGCTTAAATACGTCAGGGTGGTCAAGCATAAGATCATCGTGGGAAACGATATCTGCCGCCGCCTTGGTTTTATGAAGGTTTGAGACTTCCCTTGAATATGCTCTCTGGTTACAAATGCTCTCCTTGCGTATTTATACTGTGATATCCCATGCTCAGTCGATAACCGAGCTCAAATAGGCAAACTCTCTGCCATGCAGCTCACTTCCCTCCCC